>OGNW01000402.1_pt1 | contig 39915 bp, 35 predicted proteins | sample 1573591 | NCBI WGS metagenome assembly OGNW01 (sample SAMEA2581894, study PRJEB24529) | metagenome | biome: Human gut stool | place: China | collected 2011
TCGCGACATTCAGCTTGGAAGGCTGACGCTCTACCAACTGAGCTATTCCCGCAGACAAGAATTATAATATCATATTAATTATTTTTTGTCAAATATTTTTTTCATTTTTTCAAATTATTTTTTTATTATAAAAACACCCTTTAAAATTTCCCTCATTATCCATACAAATTTTAATTTTTTATTCATATATAATGGAATGATATATTGTTGTTTATCAAAAGTAATTATATCTAATACTGCCTCTAATTTTTTCCCAACTCTTCCCTCTTTTAATGTACAACTTTCTACTCTCATCAAATCTATATCTACATTCATAAATTTCATTTTTTTATTTTTAGTATCTATTTGAATTTTATAAGAAAAAGTTGTTTTTAACTGCTTTACTCCCATAAATATAAAAGCTATAGCAAAAGCAACTCTTACCATATTTCCATCTACCTTAGCCATATATAGCTGAGCCATAGCAATTATAATAAGTGGTAGTGAAACTCCTAATCCAACAACTACCTTTTTTATCTCTGGTGAAAATTTTTCTATCTCATCTATTTGAAATTTTTCTTCATCTAATTTTTTTAAAAATTCATCATAAAATAACATTAACTTAACTCCTTTTTTAGAAAAAGGAGTTATTACAACTACTCTTACTTTCTGTAATAACTCCTCTTTATTACTATTTTACTAAATGGCTTATTTTTTCATCTTTATAATCTAAGTTATGAACTGAATTAATATATCTTATTGTTTTACTTTTTCCTCTTACTACTAAAGTTTGAGTTCTAGCAATATTTCCTTTTCTTTTTATTCCCTCTAATAAATCTCCACTAGTAATTCCTGTAGCTGAGAATATTACCTCATCATCTTTTACTAAGTCATCCATCTTTAATACATCTCCAACTCTTAATCCCATCTCTTCACATCTACGTTTTTCAAAGTTAGAGATTTTATCATTTTCCAAAGTTACTCCTTTAACTTCACTTCTAAGTTTTAATCTAGCTTGCATATCTCCACCTAAAGCTCTAATTACAGCAGCAGAGATAACTCCTTCTGGAGCCCCACCTATACCATATAATATATCTGCATCTGAATCTACTATACAAGTAAGGATAGAACCAGCTACATCTCCATCTGGTAAAGCATATACTTTTATTCCTAATTTTTGTAAATCTTTTATAATTTGTGTATGTCTTGGCTTATCTAATACAACTACCATCATATCCTTTAAATCTTTATTTAATGCTTTAGCAACATTATGAATATTTTCTATAAGAGGTTTATTTAAATCAATTACCCCTTTTGCCTCCGGACCTACTATTAATTTCTCCATATACATATCTGGAGCTTTTAAGAAACTTCCCTTATTTCCAACAGCTAGAACTGTAATAGCATTTGCTTGTCCTTGAGCAGTCATTCTAGTTCCTTCTACTGGGTCTACAGCTATATCTACTGGAGAACATCCATCTAATGTTTCTCCCTCTTCTAATTCACTTTCTGGTTGATTAGCTCTTCCAACTTTCTCTCCAATATATAGCATAGGAGCTTCATCTATCTCTCCCTCTCCTATAACTATCTCTCCATCTATTGAGATTCTATTTAACATAGTTCTCATAGCATCTACTGCTGCTTGGTCAGCGGCTTCTTTATCTCCTCTTCCTACCCATTTGTGAGCGGCTAATGCAGCTGCCTCTGTAACTCTAGCAAATTCTAGTGCTAATTCTCTTTTCATCTTTTCCTCCTAATTATTAATAAATCTATAGATTTCTTCTTTTTCTTTTACCATTTGAAGTTTGTCTCTAGCAATTTTTTCTCTTTGAAAATCATCTTCAAGTTTATCTATTCGTCTATTATAATCCTCTATTTTATTTTTTGCTAGCTCTATTTTTTCCTTTATATCATTCTGCTCTCTCTGTAATTTTTCCATTTTTACATAGCTTCTATACATATAGGGTACAAAAAAGTATATGTTCAAAAGGATTATACCATATAATAAAAATTTTCCAACCCTATTTTCTATCATCATTTACACCTTACTTATTTTCTTTTAAAGTTTCTTTCTTTAACATTTGTAATTTTTTATTTATCATTCTCTTAGCCATAGGAGAAATTTTATCTACAAACAATACCGCATCTAAATGGTCAAATTCATGTTGCATAATTATTGCTAAAAATCCTTCAACCTCTTCTGAAACCTTTTCTCCCTTTTCATTTAAGTAATCAATTTTTATTTTTTCTGGTCTTTGTACTTTCTTATAAATTCCAGGAACACTTAAACATCCCTCTTCAAAATCCATAAGCTTATCTGTCATTGGAGTAATAATAGGATTAATAACCTTTCTTACAACTCCATCTCCTTGGTCACATACAAACATTCTTTTACTAATTCCTACCTGTGGAGCTGCAAGCCCTACTCCTTTAGCTTCATGCATAGTTTCTACCATATTATCAAGTATCTCAAGTATCTCATTATCAATATTTTCTACTTCTTGAGCTACCTCTCTAAGTACAGCTTCACCATACTTTTTTATTTCGTAAATCATCTATTCACCTCTATATAAATTTTTTATTTTTAAATTAAATTGATAGGATCTATATCTATCACTATTCTAATTTTATCATTTTTTTCATAATTTGTAATCTTTAATTTTAATTTCTTTTTAAAATTATTTATCTCTTTTATACTTCCTTTTATAAAAATATTATATCTATACCTATCCTTTACCTTATACACCATACTTCTCATAGGTCCATAGAGCTCTACTCCATCATATTTTATATCTCTATAAAAATCTTGTACAAAATTTTCTAAGTATTTTTCATATTTAGAAGATATTCCTATATTAATAGTCTTTGAAAATGGAGGGTATTCCAATAACTCTCTATTTCCTATCTCTTCACTATAAAATCCTTCATAGTCACTCTCTTTTACTCTTTTAAAAACTGGATGTTCACTTTGATATGTTTGAACTATAACTCTTCCTTTTTTATCCCCTCTTCCAGCTCTTCCAGCTACCTGTGTAACCAATTGAAATGTTTTCTCTCCAGCCCTAAAATCTGGAAAATTTAGTATTGTATCAGCATTAACAACTCCTACTAGAGTTACATCTGGAAAATGTAATCCCTTTGATATAAGTTGTGTCCCTACCATTATATCATATTTTTTTTCTAAAAAATCAAAATACATCTTTTCAAAAAACTCTCTATCCTTGGACATCTCAGAATCAACTCTAATGACTCTTACATCAAAATATTTTTTTATCTCCTCTTCTACCCTCTCTACTCCCTTTCCACTATGTATAAGGTTAGAACTTCCACATTTACTACAATGACCTGTATATTTTTTTACTCTTCCACAATAATTGCACTTAAGTACCCCTTGACTTGCATAGTAACTATATTTTATAGAACAGTGAGAACACTCCTCTACATATCCACAATCTTTACATTGAATATATGTAGAATATCCTTTTCTATTTAACAGTAAAAGAACTTGCTCCCCCTTTAATAGAGTTTTTCTTATCTCTTCTAAAAGTCTCTTACTAAAATATATACTCTCTTCTCCCTTCATATCTACTATCTCTATCTCTGGAAGAAGTGCATTATTATATCTATTTTTTAATTCAACCAGTTTGAAAAGATTTTTTTGTGAAAAATAATAGGTTTCAATAGATGGGGTAGCTGAACCAAGAATGAGCTTTGCTCCTTCTAATTCTGCTCTTTTTATAGCTACCTGTTTAGCATTGTATCTAGGGTTATTATCCTGTTTATAAGTAGTTTCGTGCTCCTCATCTAAAAATATATATCCTAAATTCTCAACAGGAGCAAATATAGCTGAACGAACTCCCAATACAATCTTTTTCTTTCCTATGTAGATATTATACCACTCTTTTGCTCTTTCACTTGCTGTAAGTTTACTGTGAAGTATAGCAATATTTTCTTTAAACTCCCCTTTAAATCTATTTATCATCTGTGGAGTAAGAGAGATTTCTGGAACTAAAAATATACTTCCCTTTCCCTCATTAAAAGCTGACTTTATAATACTAATATATACTTCTGTTTTTCCTGAACCTGTAACTCCTTTTAAAAGATAGTTTTTTTCTATACCAGAGATTATTGTTTCCCTTGCTTTTTTTTGTTCCTCATTTAGCTCCCTATCTCTACTTTCAATCTCTACCTCATCTATCTCTTCTACTTTTTCCTCTTCAGCTTTTATAAATTTTTCTAATCTTAAATCTCCAGCTTTTAAAAGCTTTTCTAACTCTTTTTTAGGGAATATTTTTTCAAGAGTTTCCTCTTTAACTCTCTCTCTTCTTTTAAAATATTCATAGATATTTTTTTCTACCAATTCTAAATCTAAAATTTTTGAATAATCAACTACTATATTTACCTTTCCATCTTTTAGAAGTAATCCAGATTTCAAAAGGGAGTTTATTTTATCTAGTCCAAAATTTTTACTTAGAGCTCCCTTAGTTACACTTACTCTTTTTCTAAAATACTCTCTTATCTCAGGATTAATTATTTCTGTATCTAAAAATTCTATAATATCTCTAGGAAAATAAAATTTTTCATATTTTACACTTAATCCACTTGGAATAGCTGAAGTTATAACTTGTTCATAACTGCTCATATAGTAATTTTTTATCCAGACTAAAAGTTTTATATAATTTTTTGAAAGTTTTATAGAGTTTTCCATTCTTTTTTGAATAGGTAAAACTCTATAATTTTTCTCTTCATTAGTATCTTGAGCTATTATAAGTCCTGTCCTTTGTTTTCCTCTAAAAGATATAATTACTCTATCTCCTACCTCATATTTATCTTCTCTATCTTCATATGTATATAGTTCTCTAGTATTGTCCACATAAATCTTATAATATCTCATATTATCTCCTACTTTAAAACTATTCTTATCTCTTTGACATCTTGTAGTGATTCTCCAGCTTTAGGATACTGTTCCTTAACTAGTCCTGTTCCTTTTACTTTCACTTCTATTCCACTATTTTTAAAAATCTGTATTACATCTTTAGGATTTAAATCTTTTAAATCTGGCATCAATATATCCTTTAACTCCTCTTTATATCCATTTTCAAAGTTTTTTACTTGAGAAAGGCTGGATATATTTTCTGATAATATATTTTTTGTTTTTGTTATTCTTTTTACAATCTCACCAAAAACTGGAGCTGCAGTTGCTCCTCCAAATTTTTCAAATACAGTTTCTCCCTTAGGTTTTAAAAACATTACTAAGACAACATACTTAGGTTTCTCTACTGGAAAAAAACCAATAAATGAAGAAAGATAGTTCTCTTTTAAGTATCCTCCCTTTGTACTTAACTGAGCTGTTCCCGTTTTTCCTCCTACCTTATATCCTGGAACCTCTCCTCTTTTAGCTGTTCCATCACTAACTACTTTTTCCAACATATCTCTCATCTCATTAGAAAGCTTCTCTGAAATAACTCTTCTCACTTGGGTAGCAGGGTTTCTTCTTACCACTATTCCATTTTCATCTGTTATTTTTTCTACAAGACGTGGTTCATATAAAATTCCCCCATTTACAAGGGCAGAAAAAGCTGTAATCATCTGAATTGGCGTAACAGCTATCCCCTGTCCGAAGGACATAGTACTCTTTTTTAATCCATCCCATCTTTTATAAGGTATGGTGTATGGTTTTATCTCTCCAGGAAAGTCTATTCCTGTCTTATCATAGAAGCCAAATTTTTTAAGATACTCTTCAAATTCCTGATTAGTAAATTTGTCTCCTATCATAACCATACCAACGTTACTAGATTTTTTCAGTACCTCTTCTGTTGTTAAAACTCCTTTAGTATTTCTACTAGCTTCTTTTATAGTATGTCTATACTTTGTTATTTTTCCATCTCCTATATCAAACTTAGTATATTTACTTACAAGTCCAGCATCAAGGGCTGAAGCTACAATTATAGGCTTAAAAATAGAACCTGGTTCAAATTGATTTTGAAATATAGGATTTCTAAGTGCTCTATTTTTAAAAATAGTATAGTATGAAGTAGCTAGTACTTTTCCATTATTTGGATCCATTATTATTCCATATGCTTCTTCTGAACCAGAAGAGATAAATTTTTTTCTAACCTCATCATTTAAAATAAATTGTATATCACTATCTATTGTAGTATGAAGATTTTTACCATTTAAACTTACTTTTATATTTTCTTTTGAAAATGGCAACTTCATTCCCCTATTTTTTGTATAGATATTTTGTCTTTCCAAAATCTTCTCTTTTAAATATCTCTCATACTGTCTTTCTAAACCAAATACTCCTATTTTATAGGCATTAGAACTATTAGTATAGCCTATAAATCCAACTAAATTTTTATAAATTTCAGGCTTATAATAAGTTCTCTCTATACTTCTGTCAAACTGTACTATATTTCTTGTAATTTTATATTTTTTTACTATCTCTTGAATTTTTTCTTTTTGTTTCTCACTTAAGTTTTTAGCTATTACCTTATACTTTCTATTTTTTTCATACCCCTCTTTTATCTCCCTTAAAAGTTTCTCTTTATTTTTTCTAATATAAGGCTCATCTAATATTTTTTCTATTCCTTTTAAATTATCTTCATTATCATATATAGCACTAGGATTTATTCCCAACATATATATGTTTTTATTAAAAGCTAAACTCTTTCCATTGCTGTCAAAAATATTTCCTCTATTTCCATAACTTTTATCATTTTTTCTTATCTGTTCAATAGCTTTTTTCTCATATGTTTCATAGTTAAAAAGTTGAACTTGAGTCAATCTTACAACTATTAATAAAACTACAAACAAAATAACATTAGATGCTAAAATTGTTCTTTTATTAAAATTATTAGCTCTATGGTACTCTCTTTTTTTCATAAAAATATGTAAAAAATAAAAAAGTAACAAGACTAAAAAAACAGTTAATAGATATAATTTATAATAAACTGAAACCCCTATCCCCATTAAAGTTGAAAGTAGAGTAATTATCTTTAGGTATTTCACTTTTTTCCTCCATAGTTTTTGTTTATTTAATTATACCAAATTTTTTAAATTCTTGTTACTTTATTTTTTTATTCTATTGTTTTTTTATTTATTCAGCTCTAAGAGCATCTACTGGATTTAATTTTGCAGCTTTTTTTGCTGGAGTAACTCCAAAAATTATTCCAATTCCCATTGATACTATTAGGGATATAAGTATCGTCACTAGAGAAAAAACTGGAGTTATCTCTATAAAATATCCTATAACTACAGCTAACAAAACTCCAAAACCTATTCCTAGTACTCCTCCTATTCCAGTCAATATAATTGACTCCATTAAAAATTGTGATAAAATATCAAAATCTGTTGCTCCTATAGCTTTTCTTATTCCTATCTCCTTAGTTCTTTCTACAACACTTACAAGCATTATATTCATTACTCCTATTCCTCCTACAAAAAGAGAGATTCCTGCTACAAAAGTAACAAATATATTGAGAGTAGTAAGTATGCTATCAAAAGAAGCAGCTCCATTATTTTCTACATTTATATCATATAATTCAGCTTCACTTGTTATTGTTTCTAATAGTGTTCTAGCTTCTGTCATACTAAGAGCCATATCCTCTGGTGTTTTAGATTCTAATATTATAGTAGTATATCCTGTTTGAGAACTATCATATAATTTTTCATAAGTAGGAAGAGGCATTCTTCCAAATCTAGGTACTCTTTTCCCTCCCATTACTTTTATCATCTGTTCCAATGGATTTTGATATACTCCTACTATTTTATAAGTCTGTGGATTTCCAAATCTTCCTTTAAAAATCTCTAACTTCTGTCCTAAAGCAGCTCTAGCATTTCCAAATAAATCTTTTGCTGTAATATTATCTATAGTTATTACCTTCTCACTATTTTCATATTCAAAAGGGAGTAAATTTCTTCCATAGAGTATTTTCACTCTATCTATCTCCTCATAATCTGGAGTTGTGGCATTGAACATTACCATCTGTCTTCTATTACTTTCCCCTATCTTTATTCCAAAATTACTATTTATTTTAGGACTTACCGCTTTAAACTTATTACTTGCTTGTAATTTTTCAACTATATCCTCATTTAAAAGATATTTCCATCTAAAATTCTCATCAGTTTTGTCTATTGTGATATTAAATTTTCCATATCCCCCCTCTTTTAAATCTCCTGTTATACTCTCCTGTCCTCCCTTTCCAATAGATGACATAGTTATCACAGAAGAGATTCCTATTATTATTCCCAACATTGTAAGGAATGACCTCATCTTATTTCCTTTTATACTTTGAATAGCACTTTTTAAACTTTCTAAAAAATTCATCTGCTATCACCATCTCTTATTATCTCCCCATCTTTAAAGAGTAGAATTCTTCTTACATATTGAGCTACCTCTGGTTCATGGCTAACTATTATTATAGTTTTTCCTTGAGAGTTTAATTCTGTAAAAAGTTCCATTATCTCTTTTTCTGAAACACTATCCAAATTTCCAGTAGGTTCATCTGCCAAAATTATAGCTGGATTATTTACCAGTGCTCTAGCTATTGCTACCCTTTGTTTCTGTCCTCCAGATAACTCATTTGGTTTGTGATGTATTCTCTCACCTAATCCTACTTTCTCCAACATCTCTTTGGCTCTTTTTTCTCTTTCATTTTTATGTACACCTGCATATACTAATGGTAACTCTACATTTTGTAGGGCTGTCAATTTAGGGAGAAGATTAAAAGCTTGGAACACAAATCCTATCTTCAGATTTCTTATTTTAGAGATATCTTTCTCATCTATCTGAGATATTTTTATATCATCTAGTGTGTATTCCCCTTCAAACTCTCTATCTAAACAACCTAAAATATTCATCATTGTAGATTTTCCACTTCCACTACTTCCCATTATAGCTACATACTCCCCTTTTCCTATTTCAAAGTTTATATTCTTTAGAGCATGTAGCTTCATCTCACCATTTATATAATATTTATTTAGCATTTCCACTTTTAACATTTTGGCTACCTCTACCTCTCATTTGTAGTATTACTTTTTGATTATCTTGTAAACTTTCATCTGGAGTTATGAGTATAGTTTCACTTCCTGTTAATCCTTTTTTTACAATTACATTATCCCCTTCAAGATTTTCTATCTCCACTTCCTGTCTTTTTACAATTCCATCACTATTAGCTACCACTACAAAATATTTTTTATCACTTTCTAATACAGATGTTTTAGGCACAATAATCTCGCTCTCTTGTTCATCTAAATATATAGTTGCAGTTACTTTAAATCCTGGAACTATATATGGAATAACTTCATCTGGTTTTACCTCTGTCTCTAATATATTTTCTGAAGTTGTCTCTGACACCTCTGAAATCTTAGATATTTTTGTTACTTTTCCAGGAAAACTTTTTTTCTTTTCAAAAGCCTCAGGTTTTAGAAGTATTTTTTGTCCTATATATACATTTTTTACATCATACTCTGGTACTTCTAAAACTATTTTTATATCTGATAAATCCGCTATCTCCATAAGTGGAGAGTCTGTATCAACTAGATAATTCTCTTGAGCTGTAAGAGAGGTTATAGTCCCACTTACTGGACTCAATATTTTCTCAGCTGTTTTTGCTAGATCCTCTTCATACTCCTCTATATTTATCTCTACTTTTCTTATCTCCTCTTCCAACTCTTTTACACTATTAGCTGAACTTCCCCCTATTTTATATAGCTCTTTTTCAACATTGTAATCTCTTTTTAATTTAGATAGAGCTAACTTCTCTCTCTCTAAGTTTCTTTCTATATTATTTCTCTCTGTTTCATCAAAAGTCATTAAAAGTTGTCCCTTTTCTATAAAATCTCCCTCTTGAACAAATACCTCATCTACTTTTAATTTTTTATCTACAAAGACTTTTTTCGTATCATTTACTTCTACCTTACCATTTACATCTATATAACCTTTTACATTTCCACTTCCTACCTTCATAGCACTATAGGTAGTAAGATTTTCCATTACCTTTTTACTATTACTATATCTTATAAACTCTAAACCTAACAGAATTAAAACTACTACTCCTATTCCTACAATCTTAAAATTTATCTTTTTCATTTTTCTCCCCTTATCATTATTTCATAAATATATCCATTTAGATTATTCTTAGCCTTCTCTTTAGCCACTTCATAGTTTATATATGAATTAAAATATTCCATTACCTCTACATAATCAACTTTTCCTAAAGAGTATTCCAATTTTTTTATATTATATTTAGATAACTCTAATTCAGAATTATTTTTATTTACCTCATACTCTTTTAAATAATTTTCATAATTATTGAGTATTGTTAATTTTTCTCCCTCTCTCTCATTTATTTTTTGTTTTAAGTTTATCTCTTGTTGTAGTAGATTATCCTTTTCATTTTCTAAATCTATATTCAAATCAAATAATTTTTTAGAAAACTTTAAAACTACTCTGTTCTCATCATATTTATTACTATGTTCTACCCCTAAAGTTATATCTGGCATAGTATTATCATAGTTCAAATACTTTATATTTTCCTCGATTTTTCTCTTTTGAAACTCTAATAACTCTATATCCTTTTTTCCATACTCCTCTACATAAATATCAAAATTTTTACTAGGTGGAACTATCTCCTGTAAACTGTTATCTCCTATCTCTATTCCAAAATCATAGGCAAATTTTTCTTTTAACTTTAATAAATTTCTTTTTAAAACATCTATTTCTAGTTGCATATTTTTTATACTATATTGAATACTATCTAATTCTATCTTAGCAACTGCTCCTAACTCATAGGATTTCTTCATTTTCTTTTCTTCTACACTTAGTTTTTCGATACCACTTTTCTTTATCGCTATCTCTAACTCACTGTTTTTATACTCTTTATATAGATTGAGTAAATCTATTTTTTGTGTCTCTAAATTCTTTTTATAATCTATTCTATCTATCTCTTTTGTATATTCCAACTGTTTTAATTGATTTTTACTTTCTGAATAAATCAAATCTTTTAAACTTTTCTCTATTCCATATACAGCCTCATCTTCTGAGTTATAATTTTTTGTTCCTTCAAAATATATAGGTCCATACTGTATTCTACCAGTTATTTCAAAGGCATCCTCTCTATTACTATAGTTAGAGGTAGCACTTGTTTCAACTCCATTAAAATCATCTAATTTGTAATACTTCTCTTTATCACTGTTTATCTTATTTTGTATCTCATAAATTTCTCTATTGTAAGATTTTTCATCTAACTCTTTTAGCATTGTATCTAAACTTATATTTTTTCCATAACTCATTATCCCCAATAGAAAAAATAAAAAAATCCCCTTCTTCATCTTACTCCCTTCCTATAATATTTTTTTCTTTTATTATCTATTAACTTTGTGTCCTGATTATGTCAAAACATAAAGGATGTTGTAATTTAAGAAATTATAAAAATAAATCAAGACTAACTTTCGTTCAAAGAATAAAGAGCAAGTATTGCTCAGCTCACTAAAAACACAAAACTCGTTTCACTCAAACAGTTGTGTTTTTTAGCGTTTACTTTCGCTGACTTGCTCTATTTATTCTTCTCAATCTTCGTTATTCTTGATTTTTTATGTCTCTACTAATCTTCTTAAATTGAAATCAAGGTAAAGTAAAAACAAATGAAAAGGAAAAAAATTTACTGTAATGAGCATTGCGTAAGCACCAGCGATTGAAAGTAAACTTTTTTCCTTTTATATTATTGAATAATTTTATTTTCTGATTTCAATTTAAGAATTTAGACTATTCTTTTTTATCTTTAATTATGATGGTTTTCACAGTTACACTTATGTTCCTTAGAACTATGGTTATGTCCTCCACAAGAACATCCTCCAGAGCTACAACCACCATCTCCACAACTACATCCCTCTCCTTTAAAAGCTCTAACAACACTTCTTAGAGCAAAGAAAGCAATTATAGCTATGATTATTATTAAAATAATTGTTTTCATAATAGTTCTCCTTTCATTAGAGATAATTTTTCACAAAATATTAGAAGAAAAATCTTCCTATTTGGAATACTAGTGTAGATACTATATAAGGTACTACCAACATTATTCCTACAACTTTTCCTAAATATCCCCAACCAAACTCATGTTTGATAGCTCCTAATGTAGCTACACATGGAACAACTAGAAGAATAAATGTCATGAAAGAGTAAGCTCTTAATGGTGCTAACTCATCATTAGGCCATAGATTAGCAGTTGCTTGAACTATTCCTCTTCCCTCTTCCTCTATCTCATCTGCTTCTGGAGTTGTAAATAGTCCTGATACATTTAGACTTAACATTCCTGTTACAGAGTCTTTTATAGCCACCCCAAGTCCTTTTACTTGTTCAGCTAAATCTTGTCCAAAAGTTGTTTCTTCTACAACTTCTTCAGCTGCTTCTTCATCTCCATTTTCTAATGGTAATGCTTGTGCTAAGAATCCTACTACTACCTCTTTAGCTGCTATACTAGGTGGAATAGCTGCCACTGTCTCCCATCTATCTCCAAAACCAGTAGGCTTCATAATAGGTGCAAAAGTATGTCCAAATTTAGCTATATATGAAGAGTTTGAATCTCCATGATTTGGGAAATATGTAAGAGCCCATAATATCATCATAATTCCTAATATTACAGTTCCTGCTCTTTTAATATAATCAAATACTCTTAACCAAGTAGAATTCAAAATAACTTTTAAACTTGGTATTCTATAAGGAGGTAACTCTATAAGTAAAGCTCTATTTTCTGGTTTAAACCCTTTTACATTTTTTAATACAAGTCCTACTAAAATTGCTATTACTATTCCTAGTAAATAGATAGATACAACTACAAGTCCACCTTTAGCCCCAAAGAAAGCTGCTGTAAATAATCCGTATACTGGTAATCTAGCACCACAAGACATAAACGGTGTCATTGCTGCTGTCATCTTTCTAGAACTTTCATCTTCCATAGTTCTAGTAGCATATATAGCTGGTACTGTACATCCAAATCCCACTACCATAGGTACAAATGATTTTCCATTTAATCCTAACTTTCTCATAATCTTATCCATTAAGAAAGCTACTCTTGACATATATCCACTCTCTTCTAAAATTGCTAAGAAGAAATATAGGAATACCATAACAGGAACAAATGTAAGAACTCCTCCTACTCCTCCTACTATTCCATCTACAACTAAAGAGCTTAACCAATCTGGAGTTCCCTCTACTAACATACCTACATATTTTCCTACAAAGTCTGCAAAGAATCCATCTACCCAATCAATAAATGGAGCACTTCCATTGAAAACAAAAGCCATTACTCCAGCCATTATTAAGAAAAATAGTGGTAATCCTAATACTCTATTTAAAAGTAATTTATCTACTTTATCAGTAAAATCTAATCTTGATTTCATTGAAGTAGTAAATGTCTTAGCTAAAATTCCATTAACACTTCCATATCTTTGCTCTGCTAATATTGTTTCACTATCATTATCATATTTATCTTCTAGTTTTAATATTTTCTCTTCAAAACTCTTCTCTGCATCTATATTAAATCTAGTTTTTAATTTTTCAATTATATGAGTATCTCTCTCTATTAATTTTATAGCTAAAAATTCTGATGAGTATACTTTTAAAGCTTCTTCATAATTTTTATCTGACTCAATAGTTTTTACAATATCCTTTATTAATGTGCTTGTCCCTTCATCAAATGGAAGAGAAAACTTCTCTTTTTTATTTCCTTTAGCTAGCTCTAAAGCTCTATCCATAAGCTCAGTTATTCCTGTTCCTTTTAGAGCAGATACTGGTATAGCTTTCATCTCCATAAAATTTTCAAACTCTTTGATATCTAATTTATATTTTAACTTATCAAACTCATCATATAGATTTAGAGCCATAATAGTAGGTTTTTCTAGCTCTTTTATAAGAAAAGTTAAATACAAGTTTCTCTCTAAGTTTGTAGAATCTACTACGTTAATTACAACATCTGGATTCTCTTCAAGTATAAAATCTCTTGTAATTTTTTCTTCTAATGAGTATGGACTCAAACTATATACTCCAGGTAAGTCAACTAACTCTATCTCTTCACCTTTGTAAGTAAAAGTTGCTTCTTTCTTTTCCACTGTTACCCCTGGCCAGTTTCCTACTTTTAACTTTGAACCTGCAATAGCATTAATCAAAGCTGATTTTCCAACATTTGGATTTCCTGTAAATGCTAATCTTATCATAACCTTCTCTCCCTCTATAAATTATTCTTCAACTTTCTCTACTTCTATATTTTTTGCATCTTCTTTTCTTATAGCTATTCCTGTTCCCTTTACTATATACTCCTGTGGATCTCCTAATGGTGCATTTCTTTCTAGTTTAACTATTTCTCCAGCTGTAACTCCCATATCGACTAATCTCTTTTTTAGCTCCCCTATTCTTCCTATTTTGATAATTCTTGCTCTCTCCCCGTTTTTTAAATCACATAACTTCATTTGTTTTCCTCCATATATAACTTTTAAATCCTTTGATATACAAAATTTTATTTTAAATAAGAACAGCCCTTTCAGGCTGTTAATATCTTCTATATCTCTTGTAACATTATTTTATTTGCTACTCCAAAGTTTAAAGCATATTTTATCTTATCATTAACTTTTACTATGAAGCAATCTTTGCTTCCATTCATTACACGAATCTTATTTCCTACACAGAGCCCTTTATCTAAAAGACAACATTTTGACCCTCTTTGTCCCTTTATCTCTTTTATTAAAAAATCTTTATTCATTTGAGCAAAACATAAAGGTACCATATCAATCCTCTCCTTCAGAAATACTTCTTCATTCTATGTAATAATTATAAAATACAAATAAAAATTTGTCAATAGAAAACCTTTGAATATAAAAATATTATTTCAAATTTTCTTTTTATTTAATACTTTTCTTTTTTTAAATTTTCTTTTTTAAGATATTTTAATTATAGATATCAAAAAATATAAAAATCAAGAATGACTTTTATCAATCTTTGTCACTCTTGATTTTTTATATCTCTAGTAACTTTCTTAATTAGTGATACTCCACTATCTCTCCAAGTGAGATACTTTTTTGTACATCTATCACTCTTTGATTGCTACTACCTTTCCACTTCAAATTTAAATCTTTTTTCTCTATGTCAAATCTTCCATCTATTAATACATCACATAAAGAAACTAATTCAAATCTTTTACTATCTTTCTCTAGCTGTTCCCAAGTAAATCCTGACCACATCCAAATATCTTTATCTGGAAATTGGCTTTTAAATTTTTTTAAAAACTCTATGAGTGGTTCTACATTTTTACAATAGGTAGGATCTCCTCCTAATAAGGATAAACCTTTTGCTGCCTTTCCATATTTTTTAAAGTATAAAAATATCTCCTCTTCCTCTTTTTCTGTAAAAGGATTTCCATAATTAGCATCCCAAGTATCTCTATTAAAGCATCCCTTACATCTATGAGTACAACCACTCACAAATAAACTAACCCTTATACCCTTTCCATTTATCATGTCAGAGTATTTTATTCCAGAATAATTCATATTGCATCTCCTAGTTATGTTTTACTCTACTTATTATCTCTTTTTGTTTTCCTTTATTAAATGGTCTTGCATTTGGTTGACTCAAATATCCACATACTCTTCTTATTACACTCATCTTATCATTCTCATGATTTCCACATTGTGGACATTCAAATCCTCTCTCAGTAGCTAAAAACTCTCCTTTAAATCCACATACATGGCATTTATCAACTGGTTGATTTATTCCCATATAGTGTATTCCTATCTCTTTTGCATATCTTAATATCTCTATTATTGCTTCTAAATTATTTTTTAAAGAGTCTGTTTCTATATAACTGATATGCCCACCCTTAGAATATTGATGTCCTAAAGCCTCTAATCTCAATTTTTCAAATGGATTGATATTAATATGAGAAGATACATGGAATGAGTTATCATAATATCCTTTATCTGTAATTCCTTCTATATCTCCAAACTCCTCTCTATCTATTCTTGCAAATCTATCACAAAGTGATTCAGATGGAGTTCCATATAGTGCAAATCCTAAATTTGTTTCAACTTTAAATTGAGCTACTTTTTCAGATATATATTTTAAGATATTAAATGTTTTTTCATAGATCTCTTCATTATAAGCAAAATCTTCTCCATAAAGAAGTTGAGATACTTCACTAAGTCCTATATATCCAATAGAAACGGTAGCATATCCTCCCCAGATTAAATCTTTTATTGTTTCTTTAGGTTGTTTCTCTGCTAATGCTCCAGATTGCCATAAAATTGGTGCCATTTCAGCTTGAGTTTTTTCTAAGTAGTGAGCTCTAAATACAGAGTTTTCTTTACACATCGCCATCACTCTATCAAGCTCTTTATAAAATCCTGCTTCATCTCCTCTATTTTTTATAGCTATTCTAGGAAGATTAATAGTGGTAGCTCCTATATTAAATCTTCCAGAGTAAATTTCCTCTCCCCTTTCATTAAACCAAGGAGATAGGAAGGCTCTACATCCCATAGGATAAACAACTGTTCCCTTTTCTAATTGCTCTTTAGTTATAAATAAAATATCTGGATAGATAGATTTTGTCATGCACTCAAATCCAAGTTGTGCTATATCCCAGTTAGGGTCTTCCTCATTCATATTTAGCCCTTCACACATAGCATATACTATCTTAGGAAATATTGCAGTCTCTTTCTTAGCTCCAAACCCTTCCATTCTAGTTCTAAATACAAACTCTTGTACAAGTCTTCCTTCCCAAGAAGTTTCTGTTCCTATACCTATTGTTGTAAAAGGTGTTTGTCCATTTACAGTTGAAAGAGAGTTTATCTCATATTCTAATCCTTGCATAGCTTGTTTTACAGACTCTCTTGTTAAATCACAACTATACTCATATGCCAATGGATATTTTTCCTTTAACTCCATATTAGAATACTCTATATTTCCTCTATCTATTATCTCTTTTATCGTAGCTTCATCTACTCTTTCTACATATTTTAAACCTTTAGTAAAATGCTTTTTAAAACTTTTTTTAATATATGGAACTAAAGCTCTATCTAAATATGGAATAGAACATCCTCCATATGTATTAGATGAAACAGAAGCTATAATCTGTACTATATGCCCTACTGCTACATCTACAGAATTTGGTTCTAACATCTTTGCATTTCCTATGTTACAACCACCTTTTAACATTCTCTCTATATGTACTAATTCACAGTTAGTCTCTTTAAATAGAAGATAATCCAAATCGTGAATATGAATCTCTCCTGTTTCATGAGCTTTCTTTAAGTGTTTAGGTAAAATTTTATTTAAGTAGTAATCCTTTGAAGATATTCCTGCTAATAAATCTCTTTGTACTGATATTGTTTTAGCATCTTTATTAGCATTTTCACTCATTATATCTTCATTAGAAGCATCTACCAGTTCAGCTATATTTTTATAGATTCCTTTTTCCTTATTTCTTATCTCAGTTTTAATTGCTCTATAACTTTGATAAGCTATTGCTATATCTTTCTCACTAGAAGCCATAAGTTTTTTTACAACTATATCTTGTATATCCTCTACGTGCATTCTTTTATTATCCATGTTTTCTATCTGTGTTGTTATTTTTTCAACAAGTTCGTTATTTACAGTTCCAGAACTTTGCTTGAAAGCCATTGTCATAGCTCTTACTATTCTATCTCTATCAAACTCTACAATAGTCCCATCTCTTTTTATAACTTCTTTCATCTATATCAACCTCACTCATTTTTTTACCTAAACTATTATACAACCTTTTAAGTAAAAAGAAAAATATATACAATATATAGTGGCAAATAAAAAAATCCTAACACTATATAGTGCTAAGACTTCTTTTTCCTCTTATTTTTGATTTGAGAGCCTCAAAAAAATTTTTTATCTCCTGTCAAATATAAGATATATATAATAGAAGATTTTTTCTCAAATTTTTTATAAAAATTTAATAATTTTTTTAAAGAATTGCCCTTTTTATAAAAAATTAATCTTTGTATAACTCAAGTATCTCTAAATACTCTTTTCTTATCTCTTCACGTAACTGCTTTGGCTCTAAAATTTCTGCCTCTTTAGAAAACTGTCTAAAATAAAGTTTAGCATTTTCATTGGCTACCTCAAAATAACAGATATGTCCCTCTTTCTTTACAAGTTTTGGACGATAGTTAGTCAAACTTTTTAAAAGGCTTTCTCCCTCTTCTGTAAGTCTTACTTTAACAATATTTCCATTTCCTAAGAAAGGGTCAAAGTTTTTTCTCATATTCTCTATATATTTTTTATCCTTACCTTTTATCTTTTCTTCTAAAATAGAAACTATTTCCAACTCTTTTAATTTAAAGTTAGCATACTCTTTTTTCTCCTCATCATAACAGAAGAGAAAGTTTTCATCTCCTCTTTCCTCTCTTTTAATAAAGTATGGCTCTACACTAAAAACTCTCTTTAAATATTTTATCTTTATTTTCTTTTTTTCTTTAATCGCTTCTAATATAGCTTTTACTCTGTCTTCAAATATAAAAAGCTCCCTTTGATATTTAAATTTTGAAGTATATAATTCAAATAGCTCTCTAAAATATTCAGCCTCTATATCTACTTCATTAGCTTTTAAAACATCATAGTATATCTCCCTATTTGAAACATTTAAATCAAATTGTATAATCTTTTTCAGAGGACGCCCTTGAGTTTCAAGAAGTTTCTCTACTTCCATTTTTTTATTATATTTAAATCTTTCTAGAATATAATTACATAGTTTATTATTATTGATACCAAATTCCTCTGTATCATTTTTCATAAGACGCCATATATCCTCTGGAACAGTTACCCTTATCTTCTTCATAGTTTTTCCCCCATTCCAATACTATTTTTCTATTATATCATACATATAAAAATATTTAAATATAAAAAGAGAAAACCTTGTTAGAAAAACAAGTCTTCTCTTTTTCTTATTAACCTAATTCATTTTCACACATAAGCTTAGCTTGTTCTATCACTAAATTTGTAGCATCCTCAGTATTTTCTGGTGGATATTTATATTTTCTTAAAAGTCTTCTTATAGATAATCTCATCTTTGCTTGAACACTTTCTTTATTTTCCCAATCAATTGTTATATTTTTTCTAATTGTGTCTGCCAATTCTTTAACAATTTGAATAAGAGTTTCATCTCCCATTAACTCCCTTACTCTTGCATCACAGGTTAAAGCATCATAAAAAGCAAATTCTTCTTCTGTTAATCCCAACTCTTCTCCCTCTTTATAAGAGTTCATAATATCTTTAGCCATTTTTATCATATCTTCTATTATTTCAAAATTTGAAAGAGCTTTATTTCTATAAGCGTTAATACTTTTTTGAAGTCTTTGAGAAAATTTTTCAGCCATTACAATATTTTTTCTGCTAGCATAATGTATTTTTCCTTCGATCAATTTTTTTAACATTTCTACAGCTAAATTTTTATATTTTATCTTTTCCACTTCTTGTAGAAATTCATCAGATAATATTGAAATATCTGGATTATCTAATCCTAAAACTCCATAAACATCTATTACTTCTTCAGATATTATAGTATTTGCCATCAATTTAGCTAATCTCCTATTAATCTCTTTTTCTGATAACTTCTTATTTTCTTCTTTAGCTTCTGTTTCTAATTTTAAAATACTTGCTTTCACTGCCTTAAAATAACCTATAGTAGTATTTAAAGCTTGTCCCTCTTTACTTGTTATACATAATGAATGTGCTTTTGCTAACCCTGTTACTAAATCTATAAATTTTTTCTTTACTCCAATTTCTTTATTGTCTAAGTTAAAAATGAAATCCATTCCTTCAATTATAACTCTAGCTCTCTCTAATTGACTTTCACTTTTATATCTTGAATAGTCAAATCCATGAAAAATATCTTTAACTTTCTCATAATACTCAAACATTGTAGCTACTGCTTCGTCTGTATCTATTCCAACTACTTTTTTATCATTAGAACTATATTGTTTCAAGGCTCTTTTTAAATCTTCTCCAATTCCTATATAATCAACTACAAGTCCACCACTTTTATCTTTATATACTCTATTTACCCTTGCTATTGCTTGCATTAAAGTATGACCAGCCATAGGTTTATCAATATATATAGTATGCATACAAGGTACATCAAATCCTGTAAGCCACATATCTCTTACTATAGCTATTTCTAATTCATCATTTTCATCTTTCATCCTAGAAGCGAGTTCTTCTCTTTCTTGTTTGGTAGTAAAATGTTGTTTAAACTCTATTGGATCTTTAGCTATATCACTTGTCATTATAACTTTAATTCTTCCTTTTTTCTTATCTTCATCATGCCATTCTGGTTTCAAAGAAATTATTTCATTGTATAAATCTACACAAATTCTACGAGACATACAAACTATCATACATTTTCCAAAAGAATTTTCTCTTCTTTTCTCCCAATGAGCTATAAAGTCTTTAGCTAAGGATTTTATTCTATTAGAAGAACCTATTATCCCTTCCATCTTAGTAATCTCTTTTTTCTTTTTCTCTACAATAAACTCTTCTTGCTCTTCCATTATTTCAGCAAACTCTTTATCTATCTCTTCTAAATGACCTGTCATATCTAATTTTATAAATCTATTTTCATAATAAATCTTTACAGTAGCTCCATCCTCAACAGCTCTACTCATATCATATACATCTATATAATTACCAAAAACAGCTACTGTTGACCTGTCTTCAAAATCAATTGGAGTTCCAGTAAAACCTATATAATTGGCATTAGGTAAAGCATCTCTTGCATATTTAGCATATCCATATTTACTGTTTCCTTCTAAATCCATTTTTGCATCTAATCCATATTGAGACCTATGAGCTTCATCTGCTATTATATAGATATCTTTTCTGTCAGAAATAGAGGTTACTACCTCTCCGTCTTTAGGTGAAAATTTCTGTATTGTGGTAAATATAATTCCACCACTGCTTACATTTAATAACTCCTTTAATTCCTCTTTGCTTTCAGCTTGTTTTGGCATATCTACTAAATAACTTTGTGCTTTTGAAAATGTCCCAAAAAGTTGGTTATCTAAGTCATTTCTATCTGTTAAAACAATTACAGTTGGATTATTAAATTTTTTCATCAATTGTCCTGTATAAAATACCATTGTAAGAGATTTCCCACTTCCTTGAGTATGCCAAACTACACCTATTTTCCCATCATTATCCTGTGCTTCTTTTGTTTTTTCTAAAGCTTTTCTCACAGCAAAAAATTGATGATACTGTGCTAATATTTTTATTTTTTCATTTTTACCTTGCAAAAATAAGATATAATCTTTTATTATCTCCAATATTCTCTCTTTACTTAACATTCCTTTAGAAAGAACTTCCATCATAAGCGAATTAGTAGGAACTATATTTATTCCGTCAATAGTTCTAAAACTCATAAATCTTTCCTCATTAGATGAAATAGTTCCAGCTTTAGCATTTACTCCATCACTGATTACCATAAAGGCATTATATTTAAAAAGATCTGTTATTTCTAACTTATATCTCTCTAATTGAGTATAAGCTTCCTTTATTCCAACACTATCATTACTTAAAGACTTTAACTCTATTACTACTAATGGAAGTCCATTTATATATAAAATAATATCTGGTCTTCTTTGAGAATTTCCTATTATTGTAAATTGATTTATAGCTAAAAATTCATTTCTATTTATGTTTTGAAAATCAACAAGATATATTTTTCCACCACTTCTAATAGTTTTATCATCAGCTACATATTCTCCTATATCCACTCCATCTGTCAACATCTTATGAAACTCTTCATTAGCTTTTATAAGAATTGGAGAGGATAGATTCATAACCTTTCTAATAGCTTCTTCTTTTGCTGAAGTTGGCATATTTTTATTTAATGAATAAACAGCTTCTCTTAATCTCTCTTCTAGAATTACTTCGTGATAATCATCTCTTTCCATCTGTCTACCATCTATATATTTCCAACCTAATTCTTCTAATATCTCTATATATGCTTGCTCTAACTCTTCTTCAGTAAAATTCATATTTCCCCCTAATACTTAACTGTTTTTAAATGCTTTCCTATATATCCAACATAAATTTTTTCATCTGATTTTTTATGAAAATAGATTCTATTACCATTAGGTAGGTTTTTTATATGTTGAAACATATAATATTCCTCTCCATTTTCCATTTTAAACTTTCTGTTTTTCTTCAACTCTGGATTATTCATTACACTTTCAGATTCTCCACTACACTTAAAATCTGTTAATTCTTTTTTTCCAATTTCTAATTGATATAAAATAGCTATTGCATCTCTTAAAACTCGTTTATCTAAATACTCTATATTTTTTATTACATCTATACCAAACTCTAATTTTTTAAAAATTACTCTATAGGTTTCTTTAAAATTTTTTACTAAACTTTCTATTTTTTCATTATCTATCTTTTCAAAAATCTCCAAATTACTTTCTAAATGCTCAACCCTAGAAGTATTATATATTTCAACTTCACGTTCTGTATAGTCTCCTGATTCCTCTAATATTATTTTTTTCAAATTTAATCTATCTTTATCCCATTTTTCACTACTATTAAAACTAATCAATAGAGTTTGAAAGATATCTGCATAGCCAATCTCATCTACTCTCTCATCTAAATATCTATATTCAAGAAGTCCTAATTCTTCCCCAGTTGTAGATATAGGATATTCGAAAGGAATAATTTGATTAGTAAATAAGGATGTAACTCTTCTTTTCATATCTCTATCTCTAATTTCTCCTAATAACTTTTGAAGATTAATACCCTTTACAATATCCAAACTTTTTATATCTACTATACTCCTAATACTTGTATAATATCCTTTATCTATAAGATAATTTAAAATCAAAAAAAAATTTTGTAATTCCCTATAAAAATCTTCTTTTGATAAAAAAGGAAGGGATTTTGTATTTAATATTGAATAATCTACCATAATAATTTCTCCAATTGGATATCCCATTCATCAAAAAATCCTTTTGGCCACTCATCTATTTTTCCATTTTCATCTATTTCTATCTTCTGTACCTCTGTTTTTTCTTCCTCTTCATTTCTAGAAAAATAATAAACTAAAGCATTATTGTTATTTAAAATTCTCTCTTTAATAGCTACTCTCACTCCATTTAAAAAATGGTCACTATGAGTTTCTACTATAATTTGCACTCCAGCTTCGCTCGCTTTTGCACATAGTCTTGCTATCTCAACTTGCCCTGATGGATGAAGATGAGATTCAGGATTTTCTATTATTATAATATCTCCCTTTTTAGCTTTTAAAATTGCAACTATAATAGGTAAGACATATGTTATTCCAAATCCCATATTTTGTGGTAATCTTTTTGAACCACCATATGAATATTGTAAAGTAGACTGTTGAAAATTTATATTTACATCTGGAATTACTTTTATTCCCTTACTTATTTTAGAAAGCCAACATTCCACATTCTCTAGCAATTGATTAGAGTTAGCTTCTGGATATTGTAACTCTTTTAAAGGGATTGAACTATTTTTATTCTCTGCTAAATAATGAATAGTATACTCTCCATTTTTTCCAAGGTTTCCCTTTAGTACATTTTCTTTAGAATATTTATATGAAGATTGTGGTACTATTCTATCTGCTGAAAGATAAGTAAAATTATTTTGTAAAAAAAGTTCCTCTATATTATTACTATAATTCATTTCACAATTAATACTCTCTTCAACTCTACTCTCTCTTATATTACTTTTAAAATTAACTTCTCCATCTTTTAATTTTAATTGTAATTCTAATATATCATTCTCTGCTTTATCATATAATATATCTTGACCTAAACCTAAATCTAAATATTCTCCATTTATATCAAGTTTTTGAAAAAAATTCTTTAAATTTTCCATTGGCAAAGCAATTTTTTTTATTAATGGACCATAAATATGAAAATTCTGTTTTATTAATAATAATGCTTGAAGGGTTGAAGATTTTCCACTACTATTAACCCCTGTAAACAGAGTTAAATTTCTAAAATTTATATCTAACTCTTTTAAACTTTTAAAATTTTTTATTTTAATCTCATTAAACATTTTTTATCTCCTCTAATAAAAAACTTAATTTTTCAAATCTAGTTTTAACAGCTTTTCTACTGTTAGTTCCCTTAGTAACAGCTTCTTCAAACTCTACACTTCTCAGTAAATCTTTATATTTTTCTACCAATAATTCTCTATTATTATAAACCTTTTCTTTTTCTTCATTAGTTAAATTACTTATTAAGACAGTCCATATCTCAAATAACGAACGATTTAAGGTAGCTGTTTTAGTTTCATCAACAATTTTCTTATTAAATAGAGTTCCTACTTCAAAAACATTAGCTAAAAATTTTATGCTCTCAAAAAATTCCTCTTTCAAGCTATTGAATTTATCTTCTGTAAAATCCTCTTGATCTATTAACTCCATAGTTTTATCTAAAAATTTTGACAGTTCTATCTCTTTTTTATAAAACTCTTCATAAGAATTCAGTTTAAAAGCTATATATCTTAAAACTAATTCTCTATCTAACATTCTTTGAGTTTTTATCTTTACAATATTTTTAAATATATCATCTTCTACTATCTCTTTTAAATATCTAACTCCATTATTTTTTTGATTTAAAGCTTGTCTTATCTCTTGAGAGTTTAGAGTTAATCCTCCTGTATTTATTCTATTAAATATAGAATATCTTACCTCTTTAGGTGTTTGTGGTTCTATTTGATATGTGTTTATCTGTGTTTCTTCAATAATTCTCTCAATACTTCTTCCTAACTCACTATATTTTTTTCCATTCAGTTCAGTTAGAAATTCTAAATTAGATAATCTTAATTTATCTTCAACTATAAATTTTTTAAAAGTAGATAACCTTTGTAACCCATCTATTACTATCCACTTATTATCATCACTTACATCAAAGTAAAAAATAGGAAGTGGTAATCTCAATATGATAGATTCTATAAGTCTACTCATTTTTTTTCTATCCCACAAATCTGGGTTTCTTTGAAACTCTGGAGTTAAATCAATCTCTTCATACTTCAATCTTTTTATAAGACTTTCCAATGAAATTACTTTATTACTTACCTTTATACTTTTTATATCAAAAGGATTGGTTATATTTAACTCTTCTGAATCTCCTTCAATCTCTTTTTCAAATTCAACTTCTCCCATACTTCACTTCCTTATATTTATTTAACTTTTTTATAAATTGTTTCTTTCAAGATTATTTTTTAGATAAAAATTTCTTTCTTTTAATATTGTATCTGTTTCATTTTTTATATTTTCTTCTATTTGATTAATAATTTTTTCTTTTATTTCCTTACTCAATAAATTAAAAATTATATCATCATTTTCCCAATAACTCAATGGACACTCTTTATACATTAATGTTTCAAAAAAATCTTTTACAACTTCATAAGAAGTAATTTGGTATCTCTTCGTATTTATATTTCTTATTTTTTCAAATTCTTCATTAGAAATTAAAGTTTTAATATAATCATCAGTTAAAGTTTCATTTTTTATTTCTTCCATACATTCCAATTTTAATTCTTCAAATATTTTTTTATTCTCCCTAAAAATATATTCTTTTAATACTCCTAAATCAAAATCAATTCCATAAATATTCTTTTCTTGTAATTTTATCTTATAAAAATCTTTTAATTTCTTTTTAATTTTATTCTTTTTTGTTATTTCAGAATTACTTATCTTTTTATATTTTATATAAATAAAATAACCATACATTTTATCTTTTAATGAAAGATTATCAAATAATTTCAAATATAATTCTTCTAATTTAACTATATATCTATCTAAATTCTCCTCAGTATTTAAAAAATATAAATCTACTAACCGATAAAATTCTTCATATTCTGAGACAAAATTAAAATAAATATTCAATTCTCTTTTTAAATCACTATTCCCTAAATAATATTTATACAATAACTCTACTATTTTTACTATTTCTGTTGAAATACCATTTAAAAAATTTACTTCCTTTTTTAATTCTGACTCATCTTTTTCCTTTCTATCTTTATTATTTTTAGAAAAGTACTCTTCATAACCTTTTAAAGTTTCTAATTCTTTTTTTGAATATACTCCTAAACTAAGTTCAAGCTCTAAATTTGCTATTCCTTTTACTATTAAACTTTGATTTTTAATAAACCATTCTTCTCCAGAACATAAATTTTCTATTTCTTGGTATCTTTTCATTACCTTAATTAGATAACGTAAATTATTTTTTCCATATTCTTTAAATATACCAAGTAGAATTTTTTTACTTTCATCATTTAAATTAACTTTATTTATAAATTTCTCTAAAAAATCACTATCAAAAGAATCTAATGTTAGAGTATAATCTATTACTTTTTCTTTATATTCATCAAATATACTCAAATTTTCTTTAGAAAGCTTTTTAGTATTACATAAGACTATTATATCTATTTTAGTATGTAATTGTTCTATTTTTCCTAATAGATTTTTAAACTCTACCTTGTCTCCTATTCTTTCTAAATCATCAAAACATAAAACTATATTATCATCAAATTCTAAACTTTCAATTTGTAACAAATTAGTTACATCACTTATTGAAAAACCAACTTTATTTTCTAATAATTTATCAAAAGCTTCAATATTAAAATAATTAGAAATTTTAGAAACTGTTTTTGTAGCAATACTATTTCTATTTATACGATTTATCATATAACTTGAAATTAATTTTTTATCAATATCCTCTAATTTATCTAAATTAAATAAAGATATATAAATCTCTTTTAAACTATTTTCTTCAAGATATTTTTTATAGGTAAATGTTTTTCCAATTCCCCAATTTCCATCAATTAGAATAATATTTTTTTCTCCGTTATTTAAAGAAATATTTCTAAATTTTTTTAGTTTTTCTAGAACTTCTTGACTTTTCATAAAATATCACCTATTCTTTTAAATAAGATAAAATTGATATTATTATAGCTAAACCTGAGAAAATCATGGAGATTATTGAAATTCTGTTAGCATCTTTTGCTATTTTTAACTCTTCTTCTTTTCTTCTTTTTTCCTCTTCTTGTTCTAACTCTCTTTCAGTTTTTCCACCATTATCTAAAAATTTTTTTGTTTCTGGACATATCTTATAATTATATCCATTACTTCTTTTTATAACTCCACGTCTTAAAAGTTCTTCAAGAGCTAAGGCCTCTTCTGGAGTTAATTTTCTTTCAAAGTATACAATTACATCTAATCTTCCTTTAGAATCTTCCCATATTTCCCTAGCAAGTTTTAATTGTAACTCTTCATTCATAATTTTGCCCCTTTAAACAACATAGAGTTATAGTATATTCTAAAACTGCTTTATCTAACATATCTTGCCAACTATCAAAATTAGTAAATTCTATTACAGCTCTGTCTAGTTCTATTTCCTCTAACTCTTCAAAGTCTTCTTGACTTTTTATTTTTAATCCAGCATTTTCAAAAAATTCATATATATTATCAAAATTTGTATTTTTATGCATAAATTTTTCATTAAAAAGTATACTAAATTCTATATTATGTGTTCCTTGTAATTTTTTAGTATTCTTTTCTAAAGTTTCTAATTGTTTTCCAAATTCATCTAATCCCTCAATTTTCAATTCTATTCCTCCACAATTTTTTCTAAATAAATCTCTTCTAGTTTTATTTTATGTGAATTATTTAAACTACTTTTATCTATAATTTCTTCAACTAATGGTTTAAATTCAGTATTTCTATTTGTAATGATATAACAAATAACTCTATCTAGTTCTTCTGATTCTAAAAATTGTACTCTTTCTATCAATATCTCTAAATCGTAATTTTTCCAATTCTCTCCTTCAAATTCCTTAACAATTTCTTTATTTTCATTTAAAAATTCCTCATATTTATCCATATAAGCAATTGGGTCAAATTTAAATAGAAATTCACTTGCCTTTACTTCTATTCCACAAGAAGTTGGTGCTTCTTCTTGACTATCTACCCAATTGTTAAATTCAACGAAATTATCATAATGTTTTCTTTTACTTCCTACTTTATCTTTATCATGTACCTTTATTAATAATTTAGTTAATGCTAAAGAAATTTCTATCAAAAATTCTATTGTTTCTTTTTCAAAAATTTGATTACTATGTAAATCTATTCCATGAGAAATAAATCCATGTCTATTTCTTAATTCTCCCATATTTTTTACTATAGTAGTAATAGCATTTATTATTTGTTTTATACTTTCTTGGTCTCTGTTATCTATTGAAATATCATCTTTAAATAATTTTAAGCTCTCAAATACTTTTTTAACTTTTTGATTAATTGCATCACTTATATCATAATCTAATTTTTTATCTTCTAAAATTGTATTTAAGACACTTTCTATCATGGATTTACAAATATCTATAATTTTGTTTTGATTATTCCCTATTATCTCTTGATTAAATTCACTTGTATATTCCCTTAATCTTTTCCATTGTGTTTTTTCTTTAATGATGTCTTCTAATGTTTCCATATCTCCCCTTTTATTTTTAAACAGATATTTCTCCACTCATTAATCTTGGTAATAAATAATCTCTTAATTCAATTAATTTTTCTGTTTCTTTTTCTATAATATATTGTTTTTCAAAAATATTGACACAAATTTTTTTAAAAACTTTTAAAGGTTCTTCTTTTGGAATTATTGCAGGTGTTGTTGCCATAATAGTAGTTGATATCTCTTTGAAGGTCGAACCTGAAGCTCTGCTTTCAAGAAATTGTACATTATTTTTCAAAAAATAATATACAAATTCTGTCCCAATATTTTTAAAAGGAACAATAGATTTAAATCCCTGATTTGTTGTAACATCATTACTACAAATAGCTATATATCCAATTGGAGCTCTTGAACTAAAAAGAACACTTCCTTTAGGCAATAATCTTACACTACTATTTTTAAATCCTAATTCAGTAATATCTAAATTTCCACGAGAAATAAATTTATTAAAATTTTTAGATAAATCTTTTGGAGTAATCCAAGGAATTCCAAAATTTGTATAATACTTTAAATTTTTTTTACTTGGAGTTGCTCCACTTACAATATTACCTAAATCAGAAATCTGCCCAACAGAACAATTTTTATTAGAGTTTTTTATAAAAATTTCTAAAAAATAATTTTGACATATCTCTTCTAAATTCTGATTTATCTTTCTATTTAATTCAATTTTTTCATCTAATGAAGACAAAATTGAAGCAATTTTATTTTGTTTTTCTAATGAGGGTATTAAAATTTTTACCTTACTAAACTCTGTTCTTTTTATTCCTTGTACTGTTGTTCCTGTAGCTTTAGATAAAAGTTCATATTGTCCTCTTGGTGATTGTAAGTAATATAAAAGATATTTATTATTTAATTTTTCTTTTTTCCCTCTCAATGTTATTAACCTTTGAGCTAAACAAACACTATCATCTTTTAACTCTGCAACACATCCTAAAGGAGCTTCTGTAGTAAGAAGAATATCTCCTTTTTTAGGTAATCCTCTTGTCATAAATTTAGAGTATGTTTCTTCTGATACATAATAAATATTTGAATAGTCAATATATCCCATTTTAACAGACTTTGCACTTAAAGTTACTCTTCCCTTTTCAGATTTTTGTGGTGTTTTCCCTCTATAATCTAAAATTACTTCTAAATTTTCTTCTAAGTTTTCTAATCTCCATCCCTCTTTTAACTCTTCCATTTCTTCTCCATTCATTAACCATCTTATAATTTTTATCTTCTATATCTCAAATCCTAACTCTTTTAGATTAGCTCTTATCTCATCTTCTAGCTCTTTGCTTCTCTTAAAATATTCTCCTAATTCAGTGGTAAGATTTTTCATTTTCTCTTCATAAGGAATACCATCATCTTTCTCTTCCTCTACTCCTACATATCTTCCTGGAGTAAGAATATAATCATTTTTCTTTATATCTTCAAGAGTAGCACTTTTACAGAAACCTTGTATATCTTGATAGCTCTCTTCTCCTTTATAAGTTCCTCTCCACATATGGTAAGTATCAGCTATTTTAGTTATCTCCTCTGGAGTTAATTCTCTCAAGCTTCTCTCTACTAATTCTCCCATCTTTCTAGCATCTATAAATAATACTTCATTCTTTCTATTTCTTTGTTTTGAATTTTCTTTATTTCTCTTTAAAAACCAAAGACAAGCAGGTATTCCTGTAGTTAAAAACAGTTTATCTGGAAGAGCAACTATACAGTCTACAATATCATCTTCCAACATTTTTTTTCTTATCTCTCCTTCTCCAGAAGTATTAGATGAAAGAGAACCATTAGCTAAAACAATTCCAGCACTTCCATTTGGGGCTAAGTGATGAATCATATGTTGAAGCCAAGCATAGTTAGCATTTCCCTCAGGTGGAGTTCCATATTCCCATCTTACATCCCCATCTAAAGATTCATGCCAATAATCTTTCACATTAAAAGGTGGGTTAGCCATAATATAGTCCATCTTTTTATCTTTATGTTGGTCTCTAGTAAAAGTATCTGCAGGTTCTATTCCTAAATCTACCTCTATTCCTCTAATAGCTAAGTTCATCTTACAAAGTTTCCAAGTAGTTCCATTACTCTCTTGTCCAAATACAGATATATCTCCAATCTTTCCACTATGAGCCTCTATAAATTTTTCTGACTGTACAAACATACCTCCACTTCCACAAGCTGGGTCATACACTCTTCCTTTTGTTGGCTCTAAACACTCTACTATTGTTTTTACAATACACTCTGGAGTATAGAATTGTCCTCCATTTTTCCCCTCTGAATTTGCAAATTTTCCCAAGAAAAATTCATATACTTGTCCTAGTATATCCTGTCCCTTTTCATTTTTTCCTTGTAAATTTATTCCACCAATTATATCTATTAATTCTCCTAACTTTCCTTTATCAAGTAATGGATTTGAATATACTTTATACAATACATCTTTTAAGCTTTTATTCTCTTTTTCAATAGCTCTCATAGCATCATCTATTTTTATTCCTATCTCTGGAGTTTTAGCTACTTTTACTATCTCACTCCATCTTGCTTCTTGAGGAACCCAGAAAATATTCTCTGCTGTATACTCATCTCTTTCCTCTTCAAATCCTTCTCCTTCTGCTACTAACTCTTGATATTTTTTTTCAAAACTATCACTTATATATTTTAAAAATACTAATCCTAGAACAACATATTTATATTCTGCTGGATCCATATTATTTCTTAATTTATCACAGGCTTTCCATAAATTTTCTTTAAAATTATCTTTTTCTACTGCCATTTCTTCCTCCAAACTTTATTCTGCATTATATCTATTATCTTTTTATCTCTATTATACTTTATAACTTACCAATTTACAAATAAAAAAGGGCTTTAGAACAAACAACAAACTAAAGTCCTTTTTATATTATTAAATATGTTTTATATAGCTATGCTGAGAAAAGTTCACTATCTTTTAGATAGGCTTCTCTATTATTAAAGATTTTTAAAAGTTTCTCAGGAGTAAGTTTTTTCTTCTCCTCTCCCTTAATATCTATAATTACCTCTCCATTATGTAACATTATAAGTCTATTTCCATAGTTTATAGCATCTTGTAAATTATGAGTTATCATAAGTGTAGAGATTTGATTTTTTTCTACTATCTCTTTTGTCTTATCCATTATAATTTTAGAAGTCTTAGGGTCAAGAGCTGCTGTATGCTCATCTAATAGTAGTATCTCTGGTTTATTAAGAGTAGCCATTATAAGAGCAAGACATTGTCTTTGTCCACCAGATAGAGAACCTACCTCTGTATCCATTTGATTTTCTATTCCTAAATCAAGCTCTTTTAAAAGCTCTCTATAATACTCTTTTCTCTTTTTATTAAGTCCCATAGTAAATCCAAATCTTTTTCCTTTGTTATCTGCCATAGAAAGATTTTCGAATACTGTCATTGATGGAGCTGTTCCCATAGATGGATTTTGATAAACTTTAGAGATGAAACCTCCTCTTTTATATTTAGGTAGTTTTGTAATATCTCTACCATCTATATCAATACTTCCACTATCTACTACTACATTTCCAGTTATTGTATCTAGAAGAGTTGATTTTCCTGCTCCATTACTTCCTATTATAGAGATAAAATCTCCTTTCTCCACTTGAAGATTTAAACCTCTAAATACTTTTTTCACTGTCCCTAATTCAGTAACAAAGCTTTTTTCAATAGAATTTATATTAAGCATTTACAACTCCTCCTTTTTTCAATGATTCTTTTTTTAGTTTTAAATATATAATAATTACTACTAATATAGATGTTATAAGTTTTAAATCACTAGCATTCATTCCCAATTTTAATGATAGAGCTATTATTGCTCTATATATTACAGTTCCTATTATTACCATTGTAGTAGCTTTTATAATTTTTTTCTTTCCTATTACTGCCTCTCCTATTATTATAGAAGCAAGACCTGTAATAATAGTTCCTGTTCCCATTCCCACATCAGCAAATCCTTGATATTGAGCAAGTATTCCACCAGAAAGAGCTACTAAACTATTAGCTATCATAAGTCCATAAAGTTTTAATTTGTTTCCATCAAGCCCTAGAGCTGTTACTAAGCTCTCATTATCTCCTAAAGCTTTTAGTACAAATCCAAATTTTGTTTTAAGTAAAAAATCTATTGCTAACTTTACTATTAGTAAGAAAATAACTACAACTACTATTACTGATACAGTTCCATTGAATAGATGTTTTGACATAAATAGTGGTATATTTGATTTTCCCATTATTCTTAAATTTACACTGTATAATCCTGTCATTACTATAATTCCAGCAAGTAGATTAGTCACTTTTAATTTTACATGAATCATACCTGTTATAAGTCCAGCTACTGCTCCAGCTAACATAGCTACAACTAAAGCTATTAGTGGATTTACTCCTTTTACTATAAGTGCAGCACTTACAGCTGCCCCTAATGGAAAACTTCCATCTACTGTCATATCTGGGAAATCCAATATCTTATATGATATATAGACTCCTAATACCATTATTGCAAATATAAAACTCTGTTCAATAGTTCCTAATAACATCTCTCTTACCTCTCTTAATATAACTTAGCTCCCTCTAAAGCTCCTAAGTCTATTCCATATTTCTCTGCTGCTTTTTTATTTACTATAAGTTGAGTATTTTTTAAAGTTTCAACTGGCATATTTTTTGGCTCCTCTCCTTTTAAAACTCTTATTGCCATCTCTCCAGTTTGATATCCTAATTTTTCATAATCAATAGTATCAGTTATTAAAGCCCCTTGTGCCACTTGGTCTTCAATACAACCAACTACTGGTACATTTTTTCTATTAGCTTTATCTAATACAAGTGGTGTAGCTGAAACTACTAAGTTATCTGTTGGTGTATATAGCACATCTACCTTATCAAGTAATGAGTCAAGCCCCATAGCCATATCATTTACATTTGTTACTCCTGTTTCTATTATTTCTAATCCAAGCTTTTTACTTTCCTCTTTAGCACTTGCTACTTGTACTTGAGAGTTTTGTTCACTTGTGTTATAGATTATTCCAACTTTTTTAGCATTTGGTAATATCTTAGTGATAGTTTCTAATTGTTTATATATTGATGTTGCATCACTTGTTCCTGTAATATTATCCCCTACAAGTCCAGCTGCCTTTACATCTGTTACTGCTGTAATAACTATTGGTATCTTTTTAGTTACATTATAAGCTGCTTGAGCACTTGGTGTAGATATAGCATAGATTAAATCCTTTTTTCCTTGTGCAAATGAATTAGCTATCATTTGTGCTGTTCCAAAATCTCCTTGAGCATTTTGATAATCTATTTTTACATCTCCATATCCATTATCCTTTAGAGCTTTTTCAAATCCTACTCTTGCAGAGTCTAAAGCTGGATGCTCCATTATCTGCGTAACTCCTATTTCTATATTTTTAGGTTCTTTTATCTCTTTTCCCATAACCATTGTTGAAAGTAATAATAATGCCATTGCTAGTTTTTTCATTTTGATCCCCCCTGATGTCTTATTTATAGATTTATAATACTACTAAAATCTTTTTTTGTGTAGATAACAATTATTTTTATTATTTGTTCCTCACTGAAAATAAAACCCCTTAATTTTTCTATATTTTTTAATAAATAAGTTTTAATTTTTTGTTCGTAGTTATCTTATTAAAATTCGATTTTACTCCATTTCTCTCCATATAATTTTATTTTTTTAAGATTTTCTTTACAAAATTTATTTTTTTAGTATAATACTCTTAGCTAAAAAAGGAGTTGAATTGATGATAGAACACATTAACTTATTTACTGGAGAGATTTTAAGAAAAATTTTAGAAAAACAGCTTTTACTTAATTTTTTTGTAGATTTTATTATTTTTATAATAAAACTAATTGCTTGTATTTTAGTCTATTATATTGCCACTAGGATTATAAAAAAATTATCTCCTTTACTTTCTAAAAATAAAGAGGAGCTTATTAGAAATCAATCTTTAAAAAGTTTCATCAAATCTATTTTAAATATTGGTATACATCTTTTTCTAATTACAATCTGTCTTTTAATATTAGGAATAAAGGGAAGTAGTTTGGCAGCACTTTTTGGTACTTTAGGAATAGGTATAGGATTAGCCTTAAAAGATAATCTTTCCAATCTAGCAGCTGGAATAATCATTCTTATATTTAAGGCTTATAAAGTTGGAGATGAAGTTAATATCAATGGAGAGATAGGGTTTATATATGAGATTGATGTATTCTCCACATCAATTAGAACCTATAACAGCGATTTAATTATAGTTCCTAATGGAGTAATAATATCTGATAAAATTATTAACTATACTAAAATACCAATTAGAAGATTAAAATTTGTTATTAGAGTATCTTATGATTGTAATATAAAAGCAGCAAGAGAAGCTTTAGAAAAACTTCTTAGAGATAATCCTCTTGTAATAAATGACCCACCTATATTCTCTCATGTGGAGTCATATGAAGAGGGATTTATTAATATTGCTCTAAAAGGTTGGACTAAAAATGAAAATTATTGGCAAGTTTATTGGGAAGTAATGAATAATTTAAAAGATTATTTAGCTGAAAATGATATTAAACTTCCTACAAATAAAATGGATATCATTATTACACAAGATTCTTCAGTTCATATCCCAAAATAATTTTTTATTTAAATATTAAAAGAGGCTATTGCAAATTCTTAAATTACAACAGCCTCTTTTATTAATTTTTTCTTAATCTTCCCAACACTCTACATTTTTTAAACCAGGAATAGAAGATTTTCTAAATTTCGGATCTAATCCTTGAGCTTTTTGAGCTCTATAATCTTTTAAAGCTTCTATTGAAATTTTACCTAAAAGTCCAATAGCTATCAAGTTGATTACAGCCATAATTCCCATAAATAGATCTGCCATATCCCAAACAACTTGAATTTTAGCTAAACTTCCAAACATTACCATTCCAACTACACATACTCTATAAGTATTAAGCCATACTTTATTTCCATTTAAAAACTCTATATTAGCTTCTCCATAGTAGTAGTTTCCAATTACAGAAGAAAAAGCAAACATAAATATACACACAGCTATAAATATTGCTCCCCAACTTCCCACTTCAGATACAAGAGCATCTTGAGTAAGTTGTATTCCATCTGAAACTCCTTTTAAGCTCTCACCAGAGATAAGAATAATAAAAGCAGTAGCAGAACATATCAATAATGTATCAGTAAATACTCCTAAAGTTTGGATAAGTCCTTGTTTTACAGGGTGAGATACATTAGCAGTTGCAGCAGCATTTGGAGCACTTCCCATTCCAGCTTCATTAGAGAAAAGTCCTCTCTTTACTCCTTGCATAATTACTGCTCCTATTCCTCCACCTACAGCTTGATTAAATCCAAAAGCTCCACTTATTATTTGAGAAAATACAGCAGGTATATGGTTGAAATTTTTTACTATTACTATTAAAGCTACTATTACATAAGCTACAGCCATTATTGGAACTATATACTCAACAAATTGAGCAATTCTCTTTACTCCACCAAAAATAATAACTGCTGTCATCACTGATAAAATAACTCCTAATATTGTTCTATCTATTGAGAAAGCTTTTTCAAAAGCTAAAGTTATTGTATTAGCTTGTACAGAGTTAAAAATAAGTCCAAAAACAATAGAGATAATTATTGAAAAAAGTACTCCCATCCATTTTTGACCAAGAGCTTTTTCCATATAGTAAGCTGGTCCTCCTCTGAAGTGGTCTCCCTCTTTCTCTTTATATATTTGAGCAAGTGTACTTTCTATAAAACTTGAACTTGCTCCAATAATTGCCATAACCCACATCCAAAATACTGCTCCAGGTCCTCCGATTGAAATAGCAATGGCTACTCCAGCTAAGTTTCCTGTTCCTACTCTTGATGCAGTTGAAATACAGAAAGCTTGGAAAGATGATATTCCATTGTGTCCCTCTTTTCCTTTTACAGCTCCCTCTCCTAATAATAAAAACATATCCTTTAACATTCTAAATTGTACAAAACCTGTTCTAGCAGTGAAATATAATCCTAATCCTACTAGCATAATAATTAATACATAAGACCATAGAAAATTATTTAGTCCATAAAAAAAATTTAGTATCAGCTCCACAAATCTCCTCCTAATAATTTTTATAAATACTTATCTCCATATATGATAAACTTTTTTACAAAATATGTCAATTATTTTTATCAATGTTTTTTCAAAATTATATATATAAATTTTATATGTTTTTATTTAGAGTAATTTTTTAATAAAAAAATAGGAGCCATCTCTTCAATAGCTCCTAATAAATCTTAAATTATTTTATTTTTGGGAAATATTTTGTATGTAATAGCTCATGTGCTTTGTGGCTTAATGGATAATCTAAGTATTTTTCATACATAGCTTTTACATATGGATTTTCATGAGATCTTCTTATCTCTAATCCTCTATCTATATTATTTAATCCTTCTGCTCTCTTCTCTAAAGTGATTTGTTTTTTCAGTGCTTTTGGTTGTCCTCCACCACCGATACATCCACCTTTACATGCCATTATCTCAATAGCATGGAAGAACTCTTCTCCAGCTCTTATCTTATCTAGCATTTTTGCTGCCTCTTCTAATCCATGAGCAACTCCAATTCTAAGTTCAATATGTCCTATTGTTAATTCAGCAACTCTGAATCCATCCCAACCTCTTAACTCATTAAACTCTATGTTATCTAAATGAGTTCCTGTAATCATCTCAACAGTTGTTCTAGTAGCAGCTTCAATAACTCCTCCTGTTCTTCCGAAGATTATTCCTGCTCCTGAATATTGTCCTAATGGATTATCAAATTCCATCTCTTCAACATTATTTAAATCTATTCCAGATTCTTTAAATATCTTAATTAACTCTCTAGTAGAGATTACATAGTCAGTATCATAGTTATCTCCTCTTGAGAACTCTGGTCTAGCTGCTTCATATTTTTTAGCAAGACAAGGCATAATAGCAACTGAAGCTATCTCTTCTCTTCTAAATCCTTGCTCTTTTGCCCAGATATCTTTCGCTATTGTAGAGAATATCTCCATAGGCGATTTAGCTGTAGATGGTACATCCATCATATCTGGATAGTTTTGCTCGATAAATTTTACCCAAGCTGGACAACAAGAAGTTAGTATTGGAAGTTTTACTGTGTCGTCCCCTTTATAGTATCTCTCTAATCTTTCTTGGAACTCTGCTGCTTCTTCCATTATTGTCATATCAGCTGCCCAAGTTGTATCAAATACATAGTCTACTCCTAATTTTTTAAGAGCTCCTACTAATTTCTTCTCAACGTTTGTTCCTGGCTCAAATCCAAAAGCCTCTCCTATAGCTACTCTTACTGCTGGAGCTACTTGTACAACAACTTTCTTTCTAGGAGTCGCTAAGTCTCTTAATAGATTTAAAGTATGGTCTCCTTCAAATATTGCTCCTACTGGACAAGCAGCAACACATTGTCCACAGTGAGTACATCTGTCAGTATCTATTGTGTGCTTCTCTTTTAGTTTTCCATCTATACATTTTACTGGACACACTCTTGCACAAGCTGTACATCCAATACATTTTTCTGTAATTCTAAATTTTAATAGATGGATACACTCTCCTGCTGGACATCTATGCTCTTCAATATGCTCCTCTATCTCATCATAGAATTGCTCTATACTTTCTAAAATTAGGTTGTGTCTTTGGTTTAATTTTGTCTTGATTATATCTGATAGATATCTTAATAGGTAAACGTCTCTCATTGTTGCTTTACCTTTAGAGATTCTATCTAATATTCTCCAAATTCTTTCTATCTCATTTTCTACTTGGAAATATTGCTCATATTCACTATTTTTTACCTTAGCAATTAAAAACTCTACATAGAATTTAGCAAAAGTAATTATACAGTCCTCTTCTGATAAAATAATTATGTTTTTTTCTACTCCTTCTGGAAAAAGAGAAAAATCTATAACTTTATCTAAGCTTCCAGCTGTTAAAAATCCTCCAAATGGAAGTCCAAATTGAGCAGCTTTAAAATTCTTTTTATTTTTAATTCCACCAACTAATCCAATTACATCTCTTAAAGTTGAATTTTCTGGAATTTCAATAGTTCCTGGGTTGTTTACCCTACCTGCTATTGTTACTAATTTTTCATTATTTTGCTCTACTACTTTCTCTTCTAAATCTTCTACTACTGAGAAAACTGAACCATATGAACTTTGAAGAATAAATCCTTTGTCTGACATCTGTCCTCCTATTAAAATTTCATTTAAAACTTACTTAATTTTTAAAACTTACTTAACTTTGTAAAATAATACTTTACTATATACTCTGTATTATTGTAACTAATATTACATAAAATTTCAAGTATTTTTTTTGTTTTTTACATATACTGAACAATATTTTTTCATAAAAATTAAAAAAAGACTCATAACAATATGAGCCAATTCTTTTTTAAAACAATGTTTGAAATAAAATTGTTAGAAAAGAAACAACTAAAATTTTTCCCATCAAAACCTTTTGATAAAGTGGCATCTTTAAAGTTAAAACATAGTGCTTTAAAGTAACATATCCCCTATATTTTTTTTGTCCATTTAAAAACATAAAAACTTCAAAAGTTATTACTAACAATATGTTAAAAATTAAAGTTCTTGCCATTTTATCCTCCTCTTATCCTCTATAATAAATAGTTAATCCCTTTAAGAAATTTCTAATATATTTATCTCCACACTCTCTATAATTCTTATGGTCCTCTTTTCTAAATACTGCACTTAATTCAGAAGAAGATAGTTCTAATCCTGCAAGTTTAAATATTTGTAACATATCATCACTTTTTAAAGAAAGTGCTATTTTTAATTTCTTTAAGATTATATTATTTATATTATTTTTAGTTATCTTTACTGGAGTATACTCTTTACCATCTTTTGGCTCTTGTTTTCCTCTTTTTAAAATAATCAATCCATCTAAAAATGCTTCTAACACTTTGTTACTGCATTTTAAGAAGTCCTCTTCTCCCTCTCTTTTTAAAAGATTTAATAATTCTTCATGAGTAATTGGATTTTCTCCATATTTAAATATATCTAGCATAGTTCTATCTTTTATATTTAAAGCGTATCTCACTCTTCTTAATATATCATTGTTTACCATTTTCCCTCCTACAATATACCTTTTATCTCACATAATTGTACTCTATTTACTATTAATTGTCAAATAATTACTAATAGGATAAGGAAAAATAGATTGTTTATATTTAGACTCAAAGAACTATTACTATTTTAAAATTTTATAACTAAAAAAATCCTTTCTAAAAACAGTATCTTAGGCTAAAATCCTTTTTCTTCTTAAGTTTTTGGAAGTAAATTAATTATTTTATTATATTCTTTTTCACTTAACTCTTTTATATTTA
>OGNW01000414.1_pt1 | contig 39100 bp, 37 predicted proteins | sample 1573591 | NCBI WGS metagenome assembly OGNW01 (sample SAMEA2581894, study PRJEB24529) | metagenome | biome: Human gut stool | place: China | collected 2011
AAGTCATAGATGACAATAAGTATCTTGGCAGAATTAAAAATCTAACATGTATGCTTCAATTGCAGATCTCGGTGAAAAATTTAACAGACAACAGCAGGCACAGGCAATGGTAGACGAATTTAACACATTTATGCAGGAATACAAAAATAAAAATGCAGGAAAAGAAGCCCCGAAGGTTCTGATTCTGATGGGATTGCCGGGTTCTTATATCGTGGCAACCGAAAACAGCTATGTCGGCAGCCTTGTGGAAATGGCAGGCGGACAGAATGTATACGCAGGTACTGATGAAGAATTTTTAAGTGCTAACACAGAGGATATCAAAACGAAAGAACCCGATGTGATTTTACGGGCATCCCATGCAATGCCCGAGCAGGTACAGCAGATGTTTGCCGATGAATTTGAAAAAAACGACATCTGGAAGCATTTTGCGGCAGTACAAAACGGCAGGGTGTACGATCTGGATTCATCCCTGTTCGGCATGAGTGCAAATTTTTCATATCAGCAGGCACTCGAAGCATTACAGCCGATGTTGTATAACAGCTAAAATTCTGTAGTTTTTCATAAAATAAAAAATAATCGGTTGCTTATCTTTTTTTTGTAGTGTACAATAATAAAGACACAGTACATATTTAATAAGGAGAAAAGCCGTGGATATTATAGTAAAGTATATTGATGAATTGTTGGAAAAAAGCACGCCGGAAGCGCCGATGTGGAATATTGAAAAGCTCAAGCAGGGCTTAAAGTCTAAGTGGAATTACATTGACGGTTGTATGATTAAAGCCGTACTTGAGATGTATGCCATTTCAAAGGACGAGAAATATTTAAAGTTTGCAGACGATTTCATTGATTATCGTGTAGCAGAAGACGGAACAATTGACGGATACAGCATTGGTGAAAAGAATATTGACAATGTCAATGCCGGCAAGACTTTATTTGAATTATATGATATCACCGGAAAAGAAAAATATAGAAAGGCAATCGACCTTGTATATTCTCAGATTGCTATTATGCCTCGCTGTGAATCCGGCAACTTCTGGCACAAGGATATTTATCCGAATCAGGTATGGCTGGACGGAATGTATATGGGACAGCCGTTTTACATGGAGTATGAAACAAGATTTAACGACCGAAAGAATTATGATGATATTTTCTCACAGTTTAAATTCGTTATTGAAAACATGAAAAATCCGCTCAACGGTCTGTACTATCATGCAATCGACACATCAAAGCAGATGTTCTGGTGTGACAAGGTCACAGGTCTTTCACAGAATATCTGGCTGAGAGCAATCGGCTGGTACTCAATGGCATTGTTAGATACACTTGATAAGGTGGACAACTCTGACCACAAGTATGACAAAGAGTGCAGGATGTTACAGGATGCATATGTAGATTTAATGAATGCGATGATCCGTTATCAGGACGAAAGCGGTATGTGGTATCAGGTTGTCAACTTCGGCGGCATGGAACGCAACTATCTTGAAACAAGCGGAAGTTCTATCATGGCATATTCCCTGTTAAAGGGTGTACGTCTTGGCTTCCTGCCTGAAAGCTACCGTGCATACGGTGAGAAAGCCATTGACGGTATCTGCAAGCGCTATTTAAAAGAAAAGAACGGAGAAATGTCACTTGGTGGTATTTGTCTGGTTGCCGGACTTGGCGGTAAAGACGATCGTCCGGGTACATATGATTATTATATGTCAGAACCGGTTGTAGAAGATGATGCAAAGGGTGTCGGACCATTTTTACTTGCCTATACAGAATTATTACGTTACAAGAAAAATTAGTAAAAAGATACGAGGGAGTCTGACAAAAGCAGGCTTCCTTGTTTTTTCATGCCGCAGAGCCAAATCTGACATTTGGCTCGCGATTCCTCCGGCATTAAAATGCCTGCGGAATGGAGAATAGTGCGAAAAATCACACTGATGTGCTGATTTTTCACATAGATGTTTGCTTTGGAGCGAAAGCAAACACCTATGATGGCGGATGAGAAATCGCCTGCGCGAATTTCTCATCGCTGCTTCGCAACAAAGTCGCTCAGAAACGAGGATTAAGATGAAACCGTATATTACGAAAAAAGAAGTAGAAGAAACACAAGGGAAGGATGCACGGACACAGCGCTTTTTGACGGCAGAAAACGGCTGCCTTGGCGGTTGTACTTCCGGGACAACAGTTTATGCCGGCTATGAGTTTAGTGTGCATCCGGGCGTGCATGAAGACCAGGAGGGCTTTTATGTGCTTGAGGGTGAGGGCTATGCCAAACTTGGTGATCTGGAGTTTCCAATTGAAGCAGGTGATTCATTTATTGCACTTCCGGGTGTGCCGCATACGATTAAGACAAAACCGGGCTGTCAGCCTGTCAAGGTATTTTGGTTTCATAGTGCAGTCTGATGCGGACTGCTGCTGATAAAGGAGTGTGTTTGTTTGAACAATGAGGAATTGGAAGAAAAAAAGAAATGGTTTTTTAAAGAAAATATCCGACTGGAAGAACTACGGAAAAATCTGGAGCAGCAGCAGGGAAAGCTAGAGAAAGAAGAGCAGGTTGTGGAGATTCAGAAGCAGATGCTGGAAAAGCAGAAACGCAGTCTGGATTTGCTAAGAAAGCAGTTAGATAATCAGAAGCATCTGTTTGACCAGCAGTGGCAGATTCTGGAACGGGAAACCAGACAGCTTGCTATTGACCGCGAAAAATTTAAGCGCGACAAGCTGATGTACCGCGATGAGGTGTACCGTGAGGCCAGAAGAAAGTTTGCCATGGTACAGAATATCAGTCATAGCGGTGTAAATCTCTTCTTTAAAGGTGTTGACAGCAGTGCAGCATTAAAAAAGCGCTATAAGGCATTGTTAAAAATTTATCACCCGGACAATGCGGGCGGTGATAAAGAAGTGTTACAGGCAATCAGCGCAGAATATGAAACATTAAGCAGGAATATTGAATAAGATAAGAAAATAAAGCAAATTATGCAAAAAAAGCCGGATATATTGATAAAAATACTCATATTTATAAGTTGTTGTCTGTACGAATATGGTGTATAATTCAGACATAACGGCTTGTCGGACGAACAGGCAGCTACGTTTAGAAGTACACGAAATGAAGGAGAATGAGATGTTTAAGATTAATGACAATTATTTAAAGCTTCCGGGAAGTTATCTGTTTTCCACGATAGCCAAAAAGGTTCAAGCCTTTCAGGCTGCTAATCCGGACAAGGAAATTATAAGACTGGGTATCGGTGATGTAACGCTGCCGCTTGCGCCGGTTGTAATTGATACATTACACGGTGCAGTTGATGAAATGAGCAAGGCAGAAACATTTCACGGTTATGCACCGGATTTAGGGTATGATTTTTTAAGAAATGCGATTGTAGATTTTGATTATAAAAGACGTGGTGCCGACATCAGTGCCGATGAAATTTTCGTCAGTGACGGTGCAAAGTCTGATTCAGGAAACATCGGCGACATTTTTTCAGTAGACAATAAAATTGCAGTATGTGACCCTGTATACCCGGTATATGTAGATACCAATGCAATGGCAGGAAGAACCGGGGATTATTTACCGGATCAGCAGAAGTGGAGCAATGTAATCTACATGCCGTGTACGGCAGAAACGAATTTTGCGCCGGAGCTGCCAAAGGAAACACCGGATATTATCTATCTTTGCTTCCCAAACAACCCAACCGGTTCTACGATTACAAAGGACGAATTACAGAAGTGGGTTGATTATGCAAATAAAGTAGGTGCGGTTATCATCTATGATGCAGCTTATGAAGCATACATTTCAGAGGAAAATGTACCGCATACGATTTTTGAATGTGAAGGTGCAAGAACCTGTGCCATCGAACTGCGCAGCTTCTCAAAAAATGCCGGATTTACGGGAACAAGACTTGGATTTACCGTTATTCCAAAAGATTTAAAGAGTGGTGATGTGACATTACACAGTCTCTGGGCAAGACGCCACGGAACAAAGTTTAACGGTGCGCCATATATTATCCAGAAGGCGGGTGCAGCTGTTTACACAGAAGAAGGACAGAAGCAGACCGGTGAGCAGATTGCATACTACATGAACAATGCAAAGACAATTCTGGAAGGCTTAAAGTCCGCAGGCTATACCGTATCAGGCGGTGTCAATGCACCGTACATCTGGTTAAAGACACCGGATAACATGACATCGTGGGAATTCTTTGATTTCCTGCTTGAAAAGGCAAATGTTGTCGGTACACCGGGTTCAGGTTTCGGTCCGAGTGGTGAAGGCTACTTCAGACTGACCGCTTTCGGTTCTTATGAAAATACCGTAAAGGCACTTGAAAGAATTAAGGCAATCTAATTGTTATCATAATATTAAATACACACACCCGCGGGAACAGGCTGAAAAGCCGGAGATTTCCGCGGGTATTTTTATAAATTTTTATAATCCTGATTTGTGGATTTTTATGTATGAAGCGGGATACAGTACGGCATAAAACATTAAAAACAAAATAGTGAAAAAACTTTTATAAAAGAATTTTGTAAAATGAATAGCAATTTCCGGGGAAATAGTGTATGATAAGGACAGTGCAGAAATGCAGAACATAAAATAAAGCATGTAATAATGAAAAGCAGTAAATCAAACAGTAAAAATGGAGGTTTCAATATGTGGCAGGCAGATTTAGGAAATGGAAAGTACCGCAACCCGATTCTATACGCAGATTATTCAGACCCGGATGCAATCCGTGTCGGCGAAGATTATTTTATGATTGCATCAAGCTTTTGCAATGCACCGGGGCTGCCGATTTTACATTCAAAAGATTTAGTCAACTGGAAAGTAGTCAATTATGCATTGGACGAGTTACCGGAATTCCGTTACCGCAATCCGATTCATGGCTGCGGGGTATGGGCACCGGCAATCCGGTATCATGAAGGAACCTATTATATATGTTTTCCGATGCCGGATGAGGGCATTTACATGACAACAACAAAAGACCCGTTTGGCAAATGGAGCAAGCCGGTGAATATCCGTCCGGGAGCAGGCTGGATTGATCCGTGTCCGTTCTGGGATGATGACGGAAAGGCGTATCTGGTAGCAGGTGTTGCAAAGAGCCGTATCGGATACAAGAGTGTACTGCATATGGTAGAAATGCAGCCGGACGGTATGGGATTAATCGGCGAAGAAGTCAAGATTTTTGACGGCAATGAAAATGATCAGGTAACAATTGAAGGTCCGAAAATGTACAAGCGCAACGGCTGGTATTATGTATTTGCTCCGGCAGGCGGTGTAAAGACCGGCTGGCAGACAGTACTCCGTTCTAAAAATCCTTTTGGACCGTATGAATATAAGGTCGTAATGCGTCAGGGTGATTCACCGGTCAACGGTCCTCATCAGGGTGCATGGGTGGACACGGTGACAGGTCAGGACTGGTTCTTACATTTTCAGGATGTCTACGCAGGCGGAAGAATTATTCATTTACAGCCAATGCACTGGGAAAATGACTGGCCAATAATCGGTATCAATAAGCCGGGCAATGATTACGGCGAACCGGTTATGGAGTACACAAAGCCGGATATCGGAAAGAGTAATTCATATCCGGTTTGCGAGCCGGATACGAGTGATGACTTTACATCGGATAAACTCGGTATGCAGTGGCAGTGGAATGCCAATCCTCAGAAGGACTGGTATGAGCTTACCGGATCAAAGTTAAAGTTAAATGCACTGGATACTGTGCCGCTCCGCCCGGTTAGTGATTACCGTAATCTGCTGTTACAGAAATGGCCGGCACCGGAATTTACCTGTGTGACAAAAATGCAGCTTTCCGGCATGGAAAACGGCGATGTGGCAGGCGTTGTATCACTGGGAACGGAATACGGCGCGCTGGCGGTTGAAAAGCGGGATAACAAATATACGGTCAGACAGATTTTGGGAACACAGTATTTTGACTGTGATATGCCGTATACAACACAAAACAGCAATGATTTTGAACTGTCCGAAAGTGATTTTAAGGATACCGGGAAAACAGTGACATTCCGTTACACGGTAAAATGCACCGGTCATATTGACCACATGGAGTTAAATCTTCCTGTAAAAGCAGCACCGGTCGAGGAATTAACACTGGAATTAAGTTTTGACGGCAAAAACTATGAAAAAGCCTTTTCATTTGCCTCCAAAGCAGGCAGATGGGTTGGTGTGAAAAACGGCATTTTCTGTGCCCATGACAACACCGTAAAAAATGACAAGACAGGATATGTACTTGTAGATTCTGTGGAATATATGCCAAAAGAAGATTAGTAGAACGATATTTTATAAAGCGGTCCTTTGCAAAAGAATGAGCCAAAGTCAGATGATAATGGAGCATTTCTTTTACAAAGGACTTTTTTATTCAATCAGTAGAAAATATGGTCGCCAATCACCGTGCCATAGGTGTCGATACCGCTGCGGTATACGTGGAAATACAGCGCATTAATCGTAACATTTCCGTTTAAAACCTCCTGCGCCGCCTGAACGCACGAAGCGGAAGCACCGCGGGAGAGCACAATCGTAAAACGGCCGCTGGCAACCGGTGTAAATTGTCCGGAAGCATAGATGACACCGGAAATGGAGTTGGCAAAACGTGGGCTGTTGACACGGTTTACAACAACACTTCCGACAGCTAACTTACCCTCGTAAGACTGGTTGCCCGCTTCACATTCGATAATTGCGGCAAGCATGGCAAGGTCAGAGGTGTCATATGAAATCGGTGTTTTATTAATATTAGACGTAATATCACTGCTGCCGGAATTATTATTCCCTGCGGCGGCAGCCGCGCGGCTTGCAGCCTCGGCTTCTGCGCGTTCCTGTGCCAGCTTTTCTTCTTCAAGCTTTTTTTCATAGGCAAGTGCGGCAGCTTCGGCCTCGGATACGTTGTTGGAAGACGTATCAAAATCCTGCTGGGTTTTTGCGAGCAGTGTCTTTAAATTTTCCTGTTCATTTAAAGCAGCTTCCCGTAAGGACGACAGTTCGGAAACCTCGGTATCCAGCTGTTCTTTTGCTGCCTGCTGGCGTTCATAATTGGCTTCCATCTCATCTAACATATCACGGTCATACTGTGATAACTGGTAAATGTATTCGCTTTTTAACAAAAGTTCACTCATACTTTGGGAAGTTAACAGCAGTTCAATCACATCCGAGCTGCTGCGTTCATACATATACCGGATACGCAGTTTCATGGAATCGTACTGTTCGTCCATTGTCTGGGACAGCGACAGCAGTTCTTCATTTAAGGCATCAACATCTGCCTGTTTGTCATCAATCTGTTCTTCTAAGGAAGATAAACGGCTTCCGGCGCTCTGGAGCTGACTGTCAATTTCGGATAAATCCGCAGACAGACTCTGCTGTTGTGCCTTTAAGCTTTCCAGTTCCCGGTTGGCATTGTCTAAATCGTCCTGCGTGGTTGCATAGGACAGATAAGGAATGGTCAATGCGGTACTGCAAAATACACAGCACAGACAAATCATGAATTGTTTTAACTTTTTCTTATTATTCAATGCAAATCTCCTGTTACAATCTAATCGTTATTCCAATCATTTATGCTGGTATCAGTATAAAATGCAGACCGCAAAAATGCAAGCGTCAAACCACTTTTATGCTTTATGGGGCGGGGTTCGATTTTTTTTCACCGGCGGACAGGCACATGTGGGTTTGGAACTTTTAAACATGGTATTATTTATATCACGCTACATAATAAAATATTACAGTAAAATATCTCCTGTTTTAAGAGGAAATTCATAAAAAATAATAAAATTAAGCATTATTCAGGCAGAAGCATAGACATTTCAGCAGAAACGTGAAATAATGAAAAAGTAAGTTGTTAGAAAATCAAAATAAACCGAAAAAACGTAAAGAGAGGAAAAAAGATGCTTGAATTAAACAACATCGTAAAGGATTATATTTCCGGAGATACCAGGGTAACGGCATTGAAGGGAATTAATCTGCGTTTCCGCGACAGCGAATTTGTATCAATTCTGGGACAGTCTGGCTGCGGAAAAACAACTATGTTAAATATCATCGGGGGGCTTGACCAGTATACAAGCGGTGATTTAAAGATTAACGGACGTTCTACGAAGAAATTCAAGGACCGTGACTGGGATGCATACCGCAATAATTCGATTGGATTTGTCTTCCAGAGTTATAACCTGATACCGCACCAGACCGTGCTTGCCAATGTCGAACTGGCACTGACTTTATCCGGTGTATCCAAGTCAGAGCGCAGAAAGCGCGCAATAGAAGCACTGGAAAAAGTAGGCTTAAAGGAACAGATTCACAAGAAACCCAATCAGATGTCCGGTGGACAGATGCAGCGTGTTGCGATTGCAAGAGCATTGGTAAATGACCCGGATATTTTACTGGCAGACGAGCCGACAGGCGCATTGGATACAGAAACCAGCGTACAGATTATGGAGATTTTAAAAGAAATTGCCAAAGACCGTCTGATTATTATGGTTACGCATAATCCTGAACTGGCAGAGCAGTATTCAACAAGAATTATCCGCCTTTTAGACGGACAGATTACAGACGATACCGATGCTTACAGTGAAGAACAGATGAAAGCGGATATACAGGAAAAGGAGCAAAAGCTTTCAGATGCACAGACAGGAAAGAAGAAAAAGAAAGCAAAGACATCGATGTCCTTTTTTACAGCGCTTTCTCTTAGTATGAATAACCTGATGACCAAAAAGACCCGTACCCTGCTTACCGCATTTGCCGGAAGTATCGGTATTATTGGCATTGCGTTGATTCTTTCCATTTCAAATGGTATTCAGGACTATATTGACAGGGTACAGCGCGATACACTGTCGAGTTATCCGGTCCAGTTACAGTCCCAGACCATGGATATCAGCAGCATGATTGAAATGATGACCGGGTCTGATAAGGATTCTGTTGAACATGACAAGGATAAAGTGTACAGTAATATGATTATGTCGGAAATGATGAATACCATGATTTCCGATGTGAAAAATAATAATTTAAAATCCTTTAAAAAGTATATAGATGATAATAAAGATGAGATTTCAACATATGCAAGTGATATCCGGTACAGCTACAATGTTGATATCAATATTTACGATACAGACACAAGCGACGGTGTGACACAGCTAAATCCAAGCACTATTATGAATACGATTTACGGTACGAACACTTCACAGGGCAGCATGAGTGCGATGTATACCAATGCAGATGTATGGAACCAGCTGCCGGGCAATCAGGATTTACTGGATTCCCAGTATGATATGGTAGCGGGAAGATGGCCGCAGCAGTACAACGAAGTGGTGTTAGTTGTTGATGAGAACAACGAAATTGATGATTATACCCTGTATTCACTGGGCTTTAAAGACCCTGACGAGGTAACGGCGATGTATAAGCGCATGATGACAGGCGAAACTTATGACACCGAGGAAACAGAGTATACTTATGATGAAATTTTAGATAAGAAATTCCAGATGATTCTGCCAACCGATTATTACCGGTACAACGCAGAAAAAGACATCTGGGAAGATATGCGTGAAGATGAAACGTATATGAAAAATGTAGTAGACAACGGCACACAGATTCAGGTGTGCGGTATTATCCGTCAGAAAGAAGATGCGGTCAACACGGCAATCCGGAGCGGTGTAGGTTATACAAAGGAACTGATGCAGTATCTGATGCAGGGTGTCAACGACAGTGAAGTGGCAAAAGCTCAGCTTGCCGATGAAACAACCGATATTTTTACGGGAATCCCGTTTGACAATGATAAGGATACACCGATTACAATGGATGATGTCAATGCATATGTTGCAACGCTTTCAGAGCAGGAACAGGCACAGATGCAGGCTTACATGAGCCAGATGACAGAAGAACAGATTTTGCAGCAGTTTTCGCAGTCTTTAAAGGCACAGACAACAGAAGCCACATTTGAGGGCAACAAAGAAAAGTTAGGCATTACAAACGAAGACAACCCGTCAGAAATTGATTTATATGCTGCAAGCTTTGAGGCCAAGGAAAAACTGGAAGATATGATCAGCGATTATAATAAGAAAGCAACTGATGAGGGCAGAGATGAAGATGTGATTAATTATACCGATTATGTTGGCATTATGATGTCTTCCGTCAGCACGATTATTACGGCGATTTCAGCGGTACTGATTGCGTTTGTTGCGATTTCACTCGTTGTTTCTTCTATTATGATAGGTATTATTACGTATATTTCCGTACTTGAAAGAACAAAGGAAATCGGTATTTTAAGAAGTATCGGTGCGTCAAAGAAAGATGTTTCCCGCGTATTTAACGCCGAAACACTGATTGAAGGCTTTGTATCCGGTGCACTGGGTATTGTGATTACACTGATTTTGTGCATTCCGGCGAACCGGATTATTGAAAATGTGACAACAATTGCAGGAGTTGCAAAACTTCCTGTTGCAGGTGCCGTAATCCTTGTTATAATAAGTATGGTGCTGACACTGATTGCCGGATTTGTTCCGGCGAAGATGGCAGCGAAAAAAGATCCGGTAGTAGCACTGCGTACAGAATAATAAAGCATTTGCGATACGCACGGAATTATTAGGAATAAAGGAAGCAGTCATGAGGAACGTTTACAAATTTTTAAGAGCCTCAATACTCATTTTAATACTGGTTGGCGGGACATATTTTATTGCGCAGGAATATTCAGCCGGTATTGAAAATGCAGTCAATACATCAGCAGGCGGTCAGAGTCTTACAAAGGAAACTATCACCAATCTCGGCGATGTCTTAGCGACGGTAGAAGCAGAGATCGCCGGTGGGACCGGAAGTGAAAAAACGAATGATACGGTAAAGTCTGACTATCAGCCGGTACAGGGAACCGGACAGCTTGTGGAAGACAGCAAATCCCAGCAGACGGATACGACACCGGCGGCATCTTATGATTTTCCGGAAAATATGTATCCGTACAGAGCGATGCTTTCGGATACACAGAAGGAAGTTTATGACCAGGTGTACGGGGCAGCACTGGAATTAAAGGAAAGTGTGACACTGTGCCGTCAGCTTGACCAGAGCAGTATTAAAAATGTCATGAATGCGGTCTTTAACGATCACCCCGAGCTGTTCTGGCTGGATACCGGCTACAGCTACGGGTACACCAGCAAGGGAGCGGTCATTTCCGTGATGTTAAAATACAATGAAACGGCACAGACACTGCAGTCTGCCAGACAGAAGTTTTTAAATGCGGCGGCGAAGGTGATTAACGGCGCCAGTTCGCTTACGACCGACCTTGACAAGGAACAGTATGTTTATAAAGCCCTTCAGAATATGTGTGTCTATGATGAAAATTCAGACATGAACCAGAGTGCATACAGCGTATTCATTAACGGAAGTTCGGTGTGTGCCGGATATTCGAGGGCATTTCAATATATTATGCAGCAGTTAAATATTCCGTGTTATTTCTGCACCGGATATGCTAACGGCGGTTATCACGCATGGAATATTGTCTATATTGACGGAAAGTATTATAATGTAGATTTGTCGTGGGACGACTCTCTTGGAGATGTATCCAATACATATTCCTTTGCGTACTTTAATCTTTCAGATAAAGCAATTTCTGTAGACCATACGCGCAGGGAACTATCGGTGAATCTGCCGGAGTGCAAATAAAATGCCTGCGGAACGGAGATTAGTGTAAAAAATCACACTGATGTGCTGATTTTTTACACAGCACTTTGTGCCGCAGGCGTCACAAAGTTGCTATTTATCGCAGAGCCAAATAAGATTTGGCTCGCGATTCCTCCGGCATTAAAATGCCTGCGGAATGGAGATTAAAATGAAATACTTAATTGATACACATACACATACGATTGCAAGCGGACACGCTTATAACACAATAGATGAAATGACAAGAAAGGCAGCACAAATCGGGCTGCCTGCTATTGCGTTTACGGAGCATACGCCGAAAATGCCGGGCAGCTGCGGCAAACTGTATTTCAGCAACTTTAAGGTCCTGCCGCGGGAAAAATTCGGCGTGCGCCGTCTGTTTGGCTGTGAAGCCAATATTATGGACTATGACGGAACACTGGATATGCCGGACACACTGCTTGAAAAAATGGACATCGTTATTGCAAGCTTTCATATTCCATGTATCTGCCCCGGTACAAAGGAGCAGAATACGCAGGCACTGGTGCAGGTTCTTGAAAATCCGCTGGTTGACATCATAGGGCACCCGGATGACAGCCGGTATCCGGTGGACTTTGAAACGGTGGTGCGTGCGGCAAAGCAAAACAACAAGTTTCTCGAATTAAACAATACATCATTAAAACCTGACGGACCGCGCAGCGGCGCACGGGAAAATGACCTCTGTATGTTAAAGCTGTGTATGGAACACGGTGTCATGATAACACTTGGCAGTGATGCCCATGTCGAAGAGGATATCTGCAATTTTTCGTATGCGGAAGAGCTGTTAAAAGAAGTGCATTTTCCGGATCAACTGATTGCAAATTTGGATTTGGACAGATTTACTGCTTTACTATAACGTGCTAATGTGTTAAAATATCGGTATTGTTTGGAACTTTTGAAAAAATGCTGATGCGAGTTTATCAGCACAGAAAAGGGGCAGTTATGAATAGTAAATTAAAAACACCTGCGGTAGAGCAGTTATTTGATGCAATTTTAAGTCTTGAGAATAAAGAGGAGTGTGCTGCATTTTTTGAAGACCTCTGTACAATTAATGAATTGCTGTCACTTTCACAGCGTTTTGAGGTGGCAAAGATGCTGCGTGAAAAAAAGACTTATCTGGACATTGCGGAAAAGACAGGCGCTTCTACAGCAACCATCAGCCGTGTAAACCGCTCGTTAAATTACGGCAGCGACGGTTATGAAAAGGTATTTGAGCGGTTACAGATTCCGGAAGGCGGAGAAGGACAGCAGGAATAAAACATTACGGAACAGATACATATTCTGCCCGGAGAAAGGATTGAACGTCAATCTCCGGCAAGGCTATAAAAACGGAATGTGAAGAAGCACAAAACTTATCACATTCCGTTTTTGGTTGTTCCGTAAAAATTCTGCATGATTAAAAGCGGCTTTCTTTCCATGCTTTATATTTTTAAATTTTATTTTTCATTTCTGCGGCTTTTCTGCTCGGCTTTTTCGGCTTTGCGTTCCGCCTTTTCCGCCTTGCGCTCAGACTTTGTGTGCGGCACTTCCTGCTGGCTGCGCGAAGCAAAGTCGTCAATCAGACTTTCAATAATATTTTTCTTCATATAAACATCAAAACTCAGTAAAGATACCAAAGAAAAGAACTGTAAAAATTCGCGGCTGTCCGTATCTTCAACGGTAGAAAAGGCTTCCTCCGAAAGATGCGCTTTTTCAAGGACATCTTTTGAAATGCCGGAAATCTCTCCCTTGCACAGATTATAAATCTGCTTGTAGATGTCGTCTAAGCTGCCGGTATCATTTCCTTCAAAAAACTGTTCAGTCAGCGGATTTAACAGGGTCTGTATATCACTGATAGAGAGCAGATTTTTAAAGTAATAAATAAATGTCAGGACATATAAATGCTCCTTGGAATATTTCTTTTTTACCGGCGGCGGCAAAAGATTGTTTTTGGTGTAATTATTAATCATGGTTTTAGTCAGAATCTTATCGTCTTCGCGGCGTTTGCAGTCGCTTAAATGTTCGTCCATAAAGGTCGTGACCTGATCCATATAGAGGTCGATATTCGGCACCTCGCCCGGCTTGATATAATTTAACTTCGCCAGCCGCTTTAACAGCGTAGCAACAAATTGTGTATATTCAGTATTCATAACTTGTCATCTCCATTCACATAACAGTAGCTATATGACATTATATAGTATTTAAAACTAGATAGCAAGGGGCGGATATAAAACACCTGTAATTGTTTGAAAAATTGTTATAAAATTAATGAAATTTATGCAATATTGCGTGACAAAATGGGGGAAATATAATATACTGTAATTCATGGGGCAGATAGATAAGTGCCCGGTAATAATTGTGTACCAATGGGTAGAATGGAGGATATTTACTATGGGAATTTTAACAAGATTTAAGGATATTATGTCTGCGAACATCAATGCTTTACTGGACAAATGCGAAGATCCGGAAAAGATGATTGACCAGTACATGCGCAACCTTGAAAGTGATCTGGGTAAGGTAAAGGCAGAAACAGCTTCTGTTATGGCAGAGGAAACAAGAGCCAAGAGAGAACTTGACGAATGTACAGAGCAGGTTAATAAAATGCAGTCATATGCTGAAAAGGCACTGACAGCAGGGAATGAAGCAGATGCACGTAAGTTTCTTGAAAAGAAGCAGCAGCTGGTATCTACACAGACAGCATTACAGCAGTCTTATGAAGCGGCAGCAGCCAATGCGGCAAAGATGCGCCAGATGCATGATAAGCTTGTAAAGGATATTGAATCCTTAGAATCAAGAAAGGCAGCAATCAAGGCAAAAGTTGCGACAGCTAAGGCACAGGAACGTTTAAACAGCATCGGTTCAAGTGTGACAGGTGCAAACAACAGTATGGCAGCTTTTAGCAAGATGGAAGCAAAAGCCAATAAGATGTTAGATGAAGCCAATGCAATGGCAGAGTTAAACCAGTCACAGGAAGATTCTGATATTGACAATCTTGCAGCAAAGTATGATTCAGCACCACAGGATGCAGCAGTAGATGATGAACTGGCAGCATTAAAGGCAAAGATGGGCTTATAATATAAATAACAGCAGAATGGAGAAAAGTCATGGGGTTATTTGGAAAACAGCTTGCAAATGTTGTAGAATGGGAAGAATACAGAGATGACTGTATTTTCTGGAAATGGACGAACCGTGAGATTAAAAAAGGAAGCCGCCTGATTATCCGTGCAGGACAGGATGCCATTTTTATGTACAATGGTAAGATAGAAGGTATTTTTAAGGATGAAGGAAGCTTTGATATTGAATCCGATATCATTCCGTTTCTGTCAACTTTAAAAGGCTTTAAGTTCGGATTTAACAGCGGTGTGCGTGCAGAAGTTCTTTTTGTGAATACAAAGGAATTTACCGTAAAATGGGGCACAAAAAATCCGATAGCCATTCCGGCACCGTCACTTCCGGGCGGTATGCCAATCCGTGCGTTTGGTACATTTAACATTAAGGTCGATGACTATCTTGCATTAATTGATAAAGTGGCGGGTGTGAAGCAGATGTACACGGTTGACGATGTCAGGGAACGTGTTGTTGCTGTTTTAGACCAGCTTCTGATGAAGTGGATTTCTAAAGAAGGCAAGGATATGTTTAATCTTCAAGCCAATGCGTATGATATCTCAGCAGGGATTAAAGAAGACCTTGATATGCAGATGATTAAGATTGGACTGACCATTACCGACTTTAACATTTCAAGCTTTTCGTATCCGGAAGAAGTACAGAAGATGCAGAACAAAGCCGCTTCCCAGTCTATGGTGGGCGACATGAATAAGTATGCACAGATGGCAATGGCGGACAACATGAGCAATGGTAAGTCCTCTAACATCGGTGTGGATATGATGAATATGCAGATGGGATTACAGATGGGCAGACAGATGATGGACAGCATGAACAGCATGAGCAGCGCGCCACAGAGTACAGGTGCGGCACAAAGCAGTACGTCAGGCAGTGCACCGAAGTTCTGTCCGGAGTGTGGTTCACCGACAAACGGTGCAAAATTCTGTTCCAACTGCGGACATAAATTAGTATAAAAATCCGGCGGCGGCTGTTTTATTTTCGCGAAAGCGGACAAATGTGCAGTCAAGCGGGGAAAGCTCTTGATAAGGGTGATATAAAAAGAGCTGTTATGCATAAAAGTATTTTTGGAATACTTGCATGACAGCTCTTTTTTGTTTATAATGACACATACTTGAAACAGTGCGTATGCAGTGTGTACATCTTTGGGCAGGATAGTCATAAAGAAACTGTATACACGCAGGAATGGAGGAACGGTTTGAATTTAGATGGATTAAATGACTGCCAGAAAAGGGCGGTAAAACAGACAGAGGGGCCGGTGTTAATTATTGCCGGGGCAGGTTCGGGAAAAACACGTGTTTTGACAAACCGCATTGCATATCTGATTGATGAATGTGGAATCAGCCCATATAATATTTTAGCAATTACATTTACCAACAAAGCCGCCGCAGAAATGCGTGAACGTGTGGAAAAGGTAACGGACTGCGGCAGTCAGGTGTGGGTAAGTACCTTTCATTCGACCTGTGTGCGGATTCTTCGCCGTTACATAGACAGAATCGGGTATCAGACCAATTTTACGATTTATGATACGGACGACCAGAAAAGCGTAATCCGGGATGCCTGTAAAAAATTAAACATCGATACAAAAATGCTGAAAGAGCGCACAATTATGAGTGCGATTTCATCTGCCAAAGATGAAATGATTTCGCCGGATGAAATGGAAGTGAATGCCGGGGGCGATTACAATGCCAAAAGAATTGCCGGTGTATATAGAGAGTATCAGAAGACACTTAAAGCAAATAATGCGCTGGATTTTGACGATTTGATATTTAAGACGGTTGAACTGTTAAACCGTGATGAGGAAGTGTTGGAAGCGTATCAGGAGCGTTTCCGTTATATCATGGTCGATGAGTATCAGGATACGAATACATCGCAGTTCCGCCTGATTAGCAAGCTGGCGGAAAAATACGGCAATCTGTGCGTGGTTGGTGATGATGACCAGTCCATTTACAAATTCCGCGGGGCGAATATCAGCAATATTTTAAATTTTGAAAATACATTTCCGGGTGCAAAGGTAATCAAACTGGAACAGAACTACCGTTCGACACAGACGATTCTTTCTGCGGCAAATGAGGTGATTGTGCATAATATCGGAAGAAAATCCAAGAAGCTGTGGACGGAAAACGGCAAAGGGGACAAGATTCATTTCCGCATTTATGAAGATGCTTATAAAGAAGCGGAAGGCGTGGTGGAAAATATCTGTGCCTGCGTGCGCGACGGCTGGAATTATAACGATATTGCAATTCTTTACCGTACCAATGCACAGTCCCGTCTGCTGGAAGAAAAACTGATAGTCAGAAATGTGCCGTACCGCATTTACGGCGGCATTAACTTCTACCAGCGAAAAGAAATCAAAGATATTCTTGCCTATTTAAAGACGATAGATAACGGTATGGACGGGCAGGCGGTGAAAAGAATTATCAATGTACCGCGGCGCGGAATCGGTGCGACAACACTGGAACGTGTACAGGAGTTTGCCGATGCCAATGATATGACGTTCTGGGATGCCTTGTGCAATGCCGCAGAAATTCCGAATATCGGCAGGGGACTTTCAAAGATTGAATCCTTTGTGACACTGATTCTGGGATTTCAGGCAAAGAAGCAGTTTTTGTCTATCCGCGAGCTGACAGAAACAATTCTTGAAGATACGAGGTATATGGAAGCACTTGCGGAAAACGAAACCAAGGAAGAAGTTGAAGCAAGACAGGAAAATATCGATGAATTTATGAATAAAATCATCAGCTATGAGGAACAGACCGAAGGTGATTTTTCAGAAATGCAGACAGACAGAGAAAATCCGCAGGCAGCTCCGACACTCAGCGGATTCCTTGAGGAAGTGGCGCTGATTGCAGATATTGACAATCTGGATCAGGACGGCAATCAGGTCATGTTAATGACCCTGCACAGCGCAAAGGGGCTGGAATTTCCGATTGTATACATGACAGGACTGGAAGACGGACTGTTCCCAAGCTACATGACGATTATGTCCGATGACCCGACAGAAGTCGAGGAAGAACGCCGATTGTGTTATGTCGGCATTACAAGAGCCCAGAAGGAATTAAATATCAGTGCGGCAAAGACACGTATGATTCACGGCGAAACACAGATGAATAAGGTGTCGCGTTTTGTAAAGGAGATTCCTGAAAATCTTTTAGAAGTTGAAAATCACAGCTACGGCAGTAAGAAAAGTGCCATTTCTTTTGGCGGCAAAGACAGCAGTGAATCACAGGGACACTTTGATTTCCGTGCAAATGCAAAGGCGGCGCTGTCCCGCTACGGAAGCGGAACAACCACTTACGGTCAGGGCAATAAAAAGGTTGCAATCAGTGGACAGAAAGGCATCGGCAGTGCCTATGCCACAAATTACGGCAGGACACCGACTAATTACGGTACAGGAAACTTTGCACAGCCGAATAAAAAAGTCGGTTTTGGGAAAGAATTTCCGATGGACATATTTGATTTAAAAAAGCCGGCAAAAACCACAACGTCCTATAGCATGCCATCAAAGAAAGCAGCCGGGGCAATTAAGTCGTCAGGACAGGCAGCAGGCGGGACAGGGCTTGGCTACCGGGTCGGCGATACCGTTTCCCATGTCAAATTCGGAACCGGACAGGTGCTTGCTATCGAAGACGGTATGCGTGATTATATGGTGACAGTCCAGTTTGAAGAATTTGGCACAAAAAAAATGCTTGCAGGGTTTGCAAAATTAAAAAAACAGTAGTAAATCGGGCAGGCATATGCTATAATGACAATAGAATATACGTGAAAAGAAAGGGGCTATGATGATGATGAGCAGAGATAAGATTGAGGATAAATTAGAAGAACTTATTGCAGCAAGCAGACTCAATGAGCTTTTAAACAAAAAAGAAGCCGAGGAAGAAAAGAAAAAGAGCAACTGCGTGATTGCAGTGCTTGCAGTCATCGGTGCAGTTGCGGCAGTCGCAGCGATTGCTTATGCGGTTTACAGATATTTCACACCGGATTATCTGGAAGACTTTGACGATGATGATTTTGAAGACGACGATTTTGAGGAAGATGACTTCGAGGATGAAGACTAATCCAATCGTAAGTGAAAAAGTTTACAAGGATGCCACTGGCTGGAGTATCAGTCAGTGGTATTTTTTAAGAAAATTTATGATTATGGCAGAACAGGAAAATAAAAAGAAAGCAAGAGCGAGGTATTCATGAAAAAAGGCGAAACATATACAGGACGCGTACAGCATGTGGATTTTCCCAATAAGGCGGTGGTATTTACAGAGTCGGAAAATCCTGAAGATAACGGACAAAAGGTTATTGTAAAAAATTCAATTCCGGGACAGAAGGTCCGGTTTATGGTCAATAAAAAGCGCGGCGGCAAATGTGAAGGCAGACTGCTTCAGGTGCTTGAAAATGCACCGTCAGAAACGGCAGACAGATGTAAGCATTTCGGAACATGCGGCGGCTGTGTCTACCAGAGTGTGCAGTATGAAGAACAGTTAAAGATGAAAGAAGCACAGGTTCATAAACTGCTGTCGGAAGCGGTTGACGGGGAATTAAACTTTGAAGGCATTATCGGAAGCCCGTGTCAGGAAGCGTACCGCAATAAAATGGAATTTTCATTCGGTGATGAAGTAAAGGGCGGCGAACTGGCATTAGGTCTGCATAAGCGCAACAGCATGTATGACATTGTGACGGTGGACGGCTGTAAAATCGTTGATGAAGATTATCATAAAATTTTAACGGCGGTGCTTGAATACTGCCGGAAAAAGGAACTTCCGTATTACCATAAAATGACCCATGAAGGCTATCTGCGCCACCTGCTGGTGCGCAAAGCCGTAAAGACACAGCAGATTTTAGTGGATGTTGTGACAACGACACAGATAGAGTTTGATATGGCAGAACTGGCGGGTATTTTACGGGAACTGCCGCTTTCCGGTACACTGACGGGATTTTTACATACACGCAATGACAGTGTCGCCGATGTTGTCAAAAATGAGGGTACAACGGTACTTTACGGCAGGGATTACATTGAAGAAGAACTGCTCGGACTGACTTTTAAAATTACGGCATTTTCATTTTTCCAGACCAATTCACTGGGAGCAGAGGTGCTGTATTCCAAGGCGCGTGAGTATGTCGGTACGACAAAGGACAAGGTGGTCTTTGACTTATACAGCGGCACGGGAACAATTGCACAGATTCTTGCGCCGGTTGCTAAAAAGGTTATCGGTGTTGAAATTGTGGAAGAAGCTGTGGCAGCAGCCGCAGAAAATGCAGAAAGAAACGGACTGGACAACTGTGAATTTATCGCAGATGATGTGTTAAAAGCACTCGATAATATCACAGACCGCCCGGACTTTATCATGTTAGACCCGCCGCGTGACGGCATCCATCCGAAAGCACTGGAGAAGATTATTGATTACGGTGTGGACAGCATGGTCTACATTTCCTGCAAACCGACTTCACTGGCAAGAGATTTGGCGGTGTTACAGCAGAGAGGATATAAGGTTGTAAAGAGCTGTTGCGTGGATATGTTTCCGAATACGGTGCATGTGGAGACAGTCTGCCTTTTGTCAAGAAAAGCCCAATAAATCAAAGGATTTCGCCATTTTGGGAATAAAATAGATGTGTGTTTCTGTTTCCGCAGAGTGATGATATATCAGGAGGTTTACCCCAGGGGATAGGCTTTGGAGAACGGGAAATATACATTTTGGCGAAAGAATACTTTTTCGCAAAAGCGGTTTTGTTAAAGGAGCGTATGATGAAGGAAATTGAACAGTTCGCAACCCAATTTCGAAGAGCGATTGACTTGGCTTTGGAAGCAGGGGAGTTTGATAACGACAGCATATATCGCAGATTTCCACGTGCTTGCTGCGGAGATACGAGTGATTTGTTAGCTCAGTATTTATTGGATAAAGGTATCAAAACAGATTATGTCTGTGGAACATATTGGGGTAAACCGGATGGAAACGGACAATCTCATGCATGGCTGATGGTAGACAAATATATTATTATAGATATCACAGGTGACCAATTTAGTGGCAAGTCTACTTTTCTTAATTATGACAAATCAGTTTATGTAGGTGAGGGAGATGATTTCCATAGGCTCTTTGAGGTTGAAGATAGAGATGTTCATGAGCATCGTGGGTTGAGTGCTTTGGGTGGTTTTTGTGGACCGAGGCTGTGGGATTTATATAGAAAAATTCTAAAATACATTTAGTCAACCACTTTTTATGGGGATAAAACCATTACCCCACTTTGAAAACCTATTGCATACTTTCGCTATGCAGCATAAAATAAATGTTCAGGGGATTATTGAAACCGTATGTCTGCTTTCAAAAAAACCTTGATTTTCTGCGGTTTGTGGGATATTAAGGAACGAAAATGGATATGTGTTTTGTAGCCTTATGAATGAACCATTTGAATATCGCAGCAGTGGGGTGTTTTGAAACTCTGCTGAATAATAGGCTTTTGCTAAAAGGTATCACTTTTGTGAAAATGTATGATACTTCCTGGCAGAAGCCTTTTTATATAAAGATAACTTGACTTCTAAATCTTACTGATGTAATATTTACACAAGTGCAGTAGGATTGCGGACGAAATTTTTTTGTTGCGAAATCTTACGCATGTAATAAAAGGAAGGAGGAATGCATAGTACGATATACCCAGCAAAGAGAAATTTTTTTACTTCAAAATCTTACAAGTGTAATATTTTGAAGATATAGCGTACATTGAAAATAGAATATGACCATATCAGCAAAGCAAAATGAATGGAGGTCAATATGAAGAAAGGAAAAAGCAGAAACAAGCGAAAGAAAACAAGAAGCAGGCTCCTATGGATTGCGATTGCTGTTATAGGAATAGCTGCGGTAATTTCTGCAGTATGTGTGGCAGGAATGTTGGCAACAAAGGAAAATGCCTGGAAGACACCGGAAGAACTTCTGGTGGAGTACATGGATCATATTCCAAAACAGGAGTATGAAGAAATGTATGCAATGCTACATATTGAGGCATCGGGAAATGTCAGTCAGGAGGATTTTGTAACTCGAAATTCAGCTATTTATGAAGGTATAGAAGTCCAGAATATAGCTGTCCAGATTATTGCATATGACGAGGAGCAAATGACGGTAACCTACCAGACTTCTTTCGATACAGTTGCAGGAACTATCAGCTTTGAGAATAAAGCACTTTTCCTAAAGGACGAAGAAGGATATCAGTTAGTTTGGGATGATTCCCTGATTTTTCCGAATCTGGCATCTACAGATAAAGTAAGAGTTTCCACTACACAGGCAGAACGAGGAGAAATTCTGGATAGGAACGGACGTGTCCTTGCAGGAAAAGGTACAGCATCTTCGGTTGGAATCGTTCCGGGCAAGTTGGAAAACAGAGAGGAAGCAATCGCACAGATTGCAGAACTAGTGGAAATCACACCGGAAGCGATAGAAAAGAAACTGTCTGCAAAGTGGGTAAAGGATGATTCTTTTGTTCCCATTAAAACAATTCCAAGAGTGGAAGAAATTGAGTTAATGTCTATCAGTCCAGATGAAGAAGTCCTAAAGGAGAAAGAAAGGCATGAAAAGTTGCTGGAGATTCCCGGAGTGATGATATCTGATGTTGAAGTGCGTGAATACCCATTAGGAGAAGCAGCGGCACATTTGGTCGGATATGTTCAAAGTGTTACTGCGGAAGATTTAGAGGAGCATGCAGGAGAAGGCTATACAGCCAATAGTGTAATCGGCAGAAGCGGAATGGAGAGCTTGTTCGAGAGTGAACTGAAAGGCCAGAACGGTTGCAGGATTTACATTGAAAACTCGGAAGGCAAAGAGAAGGAGGAACTTGCTTGTATCCTGGTACAGCATGGGCAGGACATCCAGCTTACGATAGATACTGATTTACAGGTTTCCTTGCATGAGCAGTTTAAGGAAGATAAAAGCTGCTCGGTAGCCATGAATCCTTATATCGGAGAAGTATTGGCTTTGGTCAGCACACCGGCCTATGACAATAACGATTTTATTATGGGATTGTCGAGTGAGCAGTGGACTGTACTTAACGAGGATGAGAATAAGCCAATGTATAATCGCTTCCGGCAAGTGTGGTGTCCGGGGTCTACATTCAAGCCAATTACCGCAGCGGTCGGCTTGGAATCAGGAGCAATCGATCCAATGGAAGATTACGGCAACGTAGGCTTAAGTTGGCAAAAGGATGCATCGTGGGGTTCCTATCATGTAACAACACTCCATGCATATGAACCAGTCATTTTAGAGAATGCCCTAATATATTCCGACAATATTTATTTCGCAAAGGCAGCATTAAAGATTGGCTCAGAAGAGATGGAGAGTTCTTTGACTGGACTTGGTTTTAATGAGGAACTGCCATTTGAGATTAAGATGGCAGAGTCGCAGTATTCTAATTCAGAGGGAATTGAAACAGAAATACAGTTAGCAGACAGCGGTTACGGTCAAGGGCAGGTTTTGGTGAATCCATTACATATGGCATGTATCTATTCTGCTTTCTGTAACGAGGGAAATGTTATAAAGCCGTATTTAGTATATCAGAAAGACGCAGTAGCTGAGTATTGGATTCCGGGAGCCTTTTCTAATGAGACAGCAAGCCGTGTATTGGAAGGAACAAAAAAGGTTGTGAATGATTCTAATGGAACTGGATATGCAGCCCATCGGGATGACATTCTTTTAGCAGGAAAAACAGGTACGGCAGAAATCAAGGCATCGAAGGATGATACTTCGGGTACGGAATTAGGATGGTTTGCAATTTTTACAGCAGAAGATACGGTAGAACGTCCTATATTGATTATTAGCATGGTAGAAGATGTGAAAGGAAGAGGAGGAAGCGGATATGTTGTTAAGAAAGACAACCTGGTTCTGGAAGAGTGGTTTGGCAGCAATTAGCTTTGTATTAATACTTAGTATTTCGGGGTGCAGTGATGCACCCCCGGAAGAAAATACAGTTTCGGAAACGGTAATAGATGTTCAGGCTATTCAGGAAGAATCAGAGGAGGATGCAGATGAAATTATAAGCGTCTGCATTGATCTTTATGAGAAAGCAGAAGAAGAAAATAAATTAGCGGATTTGGAAACAATCCGTAGTATTGTAAATCGTCTTGGAGAAAATGGTTATTCGGCAGTTGACAGCAGAAACCAAATTAACATGACGGAACCAGAGAAGGTAGTGGAATTCTGCGAAAAGGTGGATGCACAGGAGGAAGCAGAAATAACGATTTTTGAAATCAGTTATTTGGGCGGATTTGTAAAATACGATTTGCACACAAAAGGCGGAAATGTGGATGTGGTCAGAAGCTATTACAAGTATGAAAATGGAAATATGAAAAGAGAGGTTATAGGAAACTATCAAGCGGAGTATTGGAATTATACAGAAGAAGGTTACCTGATGTTTTCCGGTGTTTGGTTTTCAGAAGAATTATATGTTCTTACATTGAGTGGAGCAGAGGAACATACCGCATTACGGGTACAGCCATTGGATGAAACATATAGGGAGTTGAGTCGGAAATATCTCAACCCAATCAGCTTTGAACGGAATAATATGTTCATTGTGGATTGGAGTGAGGAGGATTTCGGGGATTTGAATTTCTATGATATGTATGACATTCTTTATCCAAAAGTGAATGGTCAATATGCTCCCTATGTTGCTGATGACAACTTATCAGTCAGTGCAGTTTATCAGATTCCAAAAGAAGAATTTGAAAGTGTTATTATGAAATATTTCAACATTGATAGTGAAACGCTACAATCAAAAACCATCTATGATTCGGAGAATTTGACTTATGAATATAAGCCGAGAGGCTTTGAAGAAGTAGAGTACCCCGAATATCCATATTCAGAGGTAGTAGGTTTTACAGAAAACAATGATGGGACAATTACACTTACAGCCAATGTAGTATTCCCTTATGCGGGTGATTCCAAGGTATATGCTCACGAGGTTGTGGTTCGCCCTTTAGAGAATGGACGGGTACAATATGTATCTAATCGAATTATACCATCCGAAGACAACTACAGAGAAACTTGGCATACGCCACGGTTGACGTTAGAAGAATGGGAAGAATTGTACGGAGGAGAATAATGGAGGATGTGAAATGGCTGCTTAGAAAATGTGGACTTCTAATTTTACTGCTGTTGATTTTCGTGATAGTTGGGGTAATCTGTTGGAGGAAAATGCATGAAGAAGAACAAAAGGTGGCAGAAGAAGTATGGGAGCCACCTGTAGAAATCGAAAATAGCGAAGCAGAAACAGAAGAAGCCGAGAATGCGGAAACTTCCACAGAGTCAGCATATTGGTTTATTCCGCAAGCCAGTGATTGTCTTATCTCAGATGAGGAAAAGGAACAATTGCAGAGTATGGTTTTGTCAGCGGCAGATTCGGTAGCAGAAATCTATAAGGATATTGTAATTGCAGATGCACCAAGTTATTCTTCCGGCATTAGCGAATTTACCAACGAGCAGAGGAAAACTGTGGTGGAGCAATTGGGCAGAAGCGGTCTGGTAAGTGTTGAAGAAGATACTGCCATGCAAAACCATGAAGCAGTCGAAACATTTTATGCAGATTACTTGGATGGACGGGACTCAATGGTTACGGTATTCGAAGTACATAGAGATGGACTGATTGGAGCAGTTACTTTTATTTACCGGAAAGGTGAGTTGCAGACTTATTATATAGGTGTTCGTTGGAAGGAAGGTGGAGTGCCTGAAATACAGGGAACTTCGGTAAGTAATGTGGCTGAAATCAAACTTACGGAAAAAGGGTATTTTATCTACGCATATGAATATGTGATTGCACATGCAAGTTTGAGACAGTATTGGAGAATAGAACCGCTTCCGGAAGACTGCCAGGAACTGACGGAGAAATACATATCAGGACTAAGTTATGTGAATTACAATGTGCTTGTCACAAACTGGAACAGTAGCAATGTAAAGGATATTTTGATGCCTTGCATGTATGAAGATATTTACCGAATTTCCACGGGTGAAAATCTGAAAACTGAGGATTGGAAGATTCCGGCAGAGGAATATGAAAGGATAATGACCACCTATTTTCCAGTATCGATAGAACAGTTAAGAGAGTATTGTGGGTATGATGAAGGGAGTAACAGCTATGAATATGAGATGATTTATGCCAGCCCATACCCACCTTTTGGAGAAGTAGTTGACTATACAAAAAATGCGGATGGAACGATTACACTTATCGTGGATGGAGTATGGCCGGATTATAATTCTGATCTCGCTTTTCGGAATACGGTTGTGGTCCAGCCATTTGAAGACGGAACTTTCAGGTATCTTTCCAATTCTATAGAACAAATTGAATTGGAACTGCCGCCAATAGCAAGAACGAAAGGATGATTTTATGGTATTAAGGAAAAAGAGCATTCTACTGATCATGGTATTTCTGATTGGGGGTTTCGTGTGTGCCTGTGGAAAAGAAGATAGTGTTGCGGGAGAATCTCTTGTGGAAGATACGGAAGAAGTATCTTCCACGGAGGAAACAAAAAATACTGAGGAAGAGGCTGCAGTACAATGGGAAAAGGGCTACGATCTTCCGGTAGATGAACAGGAAAGGGAAGAAGCTGAGACTGACTGTAAAAAGCTGATGGAACTTTATCTTGACATTTATGAAACAGCAGATAAAGGGATAGCATCTAATGTTGTTTTGGATGATCAAACGGTTCTTGAAATTCAGAAGAAGGTAAAGGACGCAGGATATCCAATTGCTACGATGGTAACGTATTCTAACATGGAGAATTATGAAAGTGTTGACAGTTTTCTGAAAGAATGTATGGAAGGGAAAAGAGGCTCTGTGGTGATTTATGAAATCCACAATGATGGTGGACTGGGCAGAATGAAATTCATTTTTGATGGAACGGATATGTATGTTGTGAGTACAAGAGGAATCTGGAATGCTGACAACAAGCCGGGAATTTCGTACATTTCTTATACGAGACTCAAAGAATGGAAATACACGGAAAAAGGATGGTTCTGCTATGAGCTGTGTGTGCCAGAGCCGCCAGAGGTTAGTGAAATTATGGATGGAAGCTGCCTAATCAGAATAAAACCTATGACAGAGGAACAGTGTGAAATGTCTGAACGTTGTGTTCGGGGGCTTGGATATCAGGGACAGAACCTTTTGTGTTCCAACTGGAATGTAGAAAATATGAGTGAGTTGGATTATAACGGAATGTTTGAATATCTGTATGGAATGAAATATGGAGAAAAGTTCAATTCTGAAGATTATCCAAATGGCATTCCTAAAGAAGAGTTCGAAAGTCTGATTATGGAGTATCTTCCCATAACAGCGGAGCAGATACGAGAGTACGCAGTATTTGATGAGGAAAACCAGACCTATCTTTGGGCGAGACTTGGGTGCTTCAATTATGCGCCTACCTTCTTTGGAACTTCTCTGCCGGAGGTTGTCGACATCAAAGAAAATCAAGATGGAACAGTCACATTAACAGTTGAGGCGGTTTGTGACATGGTCATTTGCGATGATGCAGTCATAACCCATGAACTTACGGTAAGGTTTGCAGAGGATGGCAGTTTTCAGTATTTGGGGAATGAAATCCTAAATGACGGAATTATGCATATACCAGATTACCAATACCGTATTAAAGAATGATTTGATAATACTGGTGTTTTATGGTATTTTTACAGATATGAAGAAAGGAGACTTACATGAAATATATTTATAAAATCACGGGAAAAGTAAGTTTAATACTATATATATTTATGTTGTATCAATTCTGGCATCTATGTCAATATGGTGGCTTGAGAAGGCATATACCGATGTTGGCGTTAGGTATAATAGGATTGGTTGGCACAGTGGTTCTCTGGCTGATTTCGAAAAGGCATAATCAAGAAGTTAATTCAGGAGATAATGGAAATAAGAAACTTTTCTATACGGAAATGATACTCCTTATAGCAGCAACTTTATTCTTTGGTGGACGTATCGTTTATTCTGCAGTTCCGTATCACGGGGCACTGTCTTGGAAACTTGATGAGTGGATGCGTAAAAAAGAAGTAGAACTGGAGCATAATAATCTTTTTGAGGATGGTGTAGAAGGGATTCTGATGGATTTGGATGAAGCATTGCAACTGCCGGAAGAACTCTATATTGCAAATAAATATCAGGTGTCATTTGATGAAAACGGAACGATTCAAAGGATTTATGCATTCATATATGGAAAAAATGAGGCTGGAGAGAAAAAAACGTATCTTATTGATTATGACGCAGACAGCGGTAATGATATGACTGTTTGGATAGATGGTAATGTGAATGGAGAATATAGTGACGATATGCGTTTGTCTCCAATGATTGAAATTTTGAACAATTCAGACTGGACGAGTCAGGTAGAGGCGTGGGCTGAAACATTTGAAGAGCAGCAGATTTATGAAATACTCTATATGGGGCGAAGATCTTTTAGTTCAGAGGAAGGCTTACAATATATTTCGGGAGATGCAGATGGTGATGGAACTGAAACAGGAACCGGCAATTTTACTCAGCTTAGAAGCGGTGGAGAAATCGTTGGGTTTGAGGTATCTTTGCATATTCCTGATTTAAATAGTGTCACACCTGTTCGATATATTATGGAGCCTGAGTACGTCAGTCAACAAGAATTGAAGCAGGAGAATACGATGCAGCAGGTGGAGGATGCTAAAGATACAGAAAGTTGGACTGTGGATCAAAGTGATGGAACTATGTATTTCTTTTTAGATGAAAATAATGGATGGCGTTTGGTGATAACGGATGCAGCTGCCGGAAGCAGATTTTATGTAATGGAAAAGACAATGGATGGTGGTTCTACTTGGGAATGCATAAATGATGATCCGTTCAGTGGACAATTGGGAGTTGCAGAAGGTTTAATATTTTATGATGAGAACTTTGGGGTTGCAGGAATTACAGGCGCATCCCAGTCCTATTCCCGCTTATATGTCACTCGCGATGGCGGAAGGACCTTTGAAGAAATGAAACTTCCAATGGATCTTGTTTCAGAATTACCACAAATCGCTATCGATTGCGGATTTACGGTGGAGGATTTTGATTACCTGAATATGCCTGAAAAAGAGGACGACACATTGACGATAACGGTTACCACAGATGCAGCGGAGAAAGATGGGATTGTATTTCAGTCAACTGATTATGGAGCGACATGGGAATACAAAGGGCTTGTTCAGATAGCGAATTAAGAAAAATCGGGTAAAAGTCAGAGATTGACCTTTACCCGATTCTTTATTTCCAGATATTCATGTCAGACAAGATAGACATGGTTATTTCAGTTGCGTTGCTTCCGGTAGCACCGCTATCGGCTCCGATGTTGGTAGCAAAAAAGTATGTATTATCTGCAGTTTCAAGTAAGCCCACAAACCATCCATTCACATCCTGACCATCCACACGGCCGGTTCCGGTCTTTCCGTAGAATGTTCCGGCATCGGAAGCGGAAAGGCAGATGGCATCTTTTACCGCATTGATGTTTTCAGGGGCAAAGCCGAAGCTGTTATTCTGCAGCCTGGTTAGAAGTTCGACCTGCTCTATTGGGGAAATCTTCAAGGAAGATTTCATCCAATAAGTGGAGAAATCACCGCTCATGTTCTTATTTCCATATCCGATTTCCTTGATATAATCGTAAACGGAAGTAGTACCAAGTTGTTCGTCCACTGATTGGAAGTACCAGTTCACAGATGAAGCCATAGCAGACTGCAAGGTCTGATCAGCGTTCCATGCTTCAAACGGATAGTTTTCTCCATTCCATGCAATAAAAGAATCCTGTGGTGTAATGACACCTTCTTCCAATCCAAATAAAGCATCATATATCTTGTAAGTGGAATCCGGTGCAACTCGTAGCGTAGCATGTTTTATATCATGTATGCTCCAGACATCATTTCTAAGATCGTATAAAACAAAGCTTCCTTCGTATTTTCCAAAGTATTTAGAAAAATCTACATATGAAATATTTTCTGAGGAAGATTTCCATTGGTAGCGACTTTCGTCCGCTGCATATGTAGAAATAAAAGGTGTAAGTCCCATTATTAGAACTGTGGTCAGTATAAAAGCAGTCATGCCTTTTAATTTCTTGCAAAACGTTGGTTTCTCATAAGAGGCAATGTTGATAATGCGACGCTTCATTTGTTTCATGTTTCCGCTAAGGTTGGCGGCAAAAGGAAAAGGAGAAAAGGAGACCTTTTCTATAAAGTTAATCAGCGTATTTCCGTAATCCTCATAATCGTCCTCTTCAAGCATTTTTAGAACAGAAGTGTCACAGGCAACTTCTCTGTCGTTACGCATTTCTCTTAGTGCAAACCAGACAAAGGGGTTAAACCAATAAAGCACTCCGGCAAAGTTCATAAGATAATTGGCAATGGCATCCTTATGTCTGTAGTGTTGCAGTTCATGCAATAGCATATATCTCATATCAGATTCATGATAATCTGAGATTAAATGAATTGGCAGATAAATACATGGCTTCAAAAATCCTACAATAATAGGGGATTTCAAAAAAGCGGTACTGTACACAGGAATATTCCTTATTATTTTCATCTCATTCAAACATCTGTTATACAGTCTGCGAACTTTCGGATTCTGAAGGGGAAGTGCAGATCTCTTTATAGTGCGTAAACGAAGAGAAGATTTGATTACCAATATCATCATCACAAGCATTCCCACAATCCAAATACTCAATAAAATGTACCCGGTAACGGATGATGTGTCATGGTTTACAGAAAGGGCAAAGTCATTCATCCAATTTGTAGTACCAGATAAATCGGTATTCATAACATTATTTGTACCAACATCGGCATGAGAAGTGGTGGAGTTTTGTACGCTACTGAGCCATGAGAAAATTTGCGGGAAACTAACTAGACGGAAGGGCATAAAAGGTACTGCTAAAAGTCCGAGTAACAGCAACCACAGATTATACTGCATCCGGCTGGACAAGTTGTTTCTGAATACCCATTTGGCTATCAAAAGAATTCCGATGATACCGCTGATCAATACATTGCATAATAAAAAGCGTATCATGAAATTAGCCATGTTAATCGCCTCCTTTTTTTCCTCTCTTGGATAGAAGAGAGCGAAGCGTTTCTATTTCTGGTTCTGTCAGTTTGTCATTTTCTATGTATGCAGATAACATAGCTGTAATATCCCCGTCATAATAACGATTAAGAAAGGAATTACTTTCTTGGCAAATATATTCACTTTCTTTTACTAATGGAGTATAAACGAAAACACGACTTTGTTTTTCATAAGTGAGTACACCTTTAGTAACAAGACGTTTAATAAGTGTTTGTATCGTTTTAGGACTCCAGCTTGTGGACTGCAGTAATTTTTCTGTTATTTCATTGGTGTTAATTGGAGCATGTTTCCATACGATTTTCATAACTTCATATTCAGCTTCGGAAATCTGCGGCAAGTCACTCATTTAAAATCCCTCCTAAAATCTTACGGTTGTAATAAAAATATTATAAGTTCTAATTTTTCTGCTGTCAATTCAAACAAACAGGTTGATTTAAAATCTTACTTGTGTAATAATTAAAATATTACACAAGTAAGATTTTAGAGAGGAGAAAAAATATAAGCAAAAATAATTGAAAATAAGAAAACCAATAGTGTCAAATAGATTCTATTGGTTTATCAAAGAGTAGGGTTATCTTGTTTTCGCAGTAATTCAAGCAAATAACGAACCATAGGTAACAAATCATTTGCTTCCTGTTCCGTGCAATCATTTATTAAGGTAAGGAGCTTCTGAAGATTTGGCTTCTGGTCGTTGCTATCCGGATAGAAAATCTTATCTGCTGGTATCTTAAGATATGTAATCAATGGATACAGTTTCTCAAATTTCGGATTACCATGTCCGGCTTCGATGTTCAATATAGTGCGTTGATCTAGATTAAGAATTTCTGCCAGCTTTTCCTGTGAAAGACCGAGTTCTGTACGGGCTTCACGTACTGCGTTGGCAAGATTTTGTTTTATATCCTGCATTGTAATTCACCTCGATAGTAGTTTACATTACATATCGACAGGAGTGAATTGCGTTAGAATACAGAGCGAATATGGAGTACAGTACATGTGGAGACTGTAGTTTTGATGTCAAAGGTGAACCCTAAGAAGTAAAAAATATGTAGTAAATAAAAGGCTTTTCAGAGAGCTATCGTTAAAGAGTACGATTGGCTGCTGGAAAGCCTTGTATGCCGAGCTGCTGACTACCGGCAAGCTGAACGATTACCTTGCAGACCTCAACGAGCAGGCAGAAGCAATGTTTTCTCGGCTGGTAAAGCAGCTTTCCGAAAAAGAGGGCATAACGGAAGCCCTCAAAGCGGAAAATCAAATGCTGTGGGTGCAGAGGATGAACAACATACGTAGTGCTGCTATGGAAAGCGTTGCAAACGATTTGATTTACTGTTAGGAGGACGGCTATGAAGGTCAAGCTGGACGATTATGAGGTGAGGGTGCTGATAAACGGCTTAATACAGCAGCACAGGAGCTATGACGCAGAAACCAACGGTCAGATTGACGCCCTCGCCCTTCGCCTGTGCGACATTGCAGAAGCAATGAAGCCGGGACGGAAGAAGAAAATCTCTTTTGAGCCGGTAGAAATCAGAGTAATTCGACATTGCCTTATAGAGTGGCGAAACCGAGAGATACAGGCAGAAAGACACAGTGCGGTGGATGCCTTAAACGAACTGCTGATATGGTTTACCCGCTAAAGAGAAAAGTCGTTGTCACAGACGGCGGCTTTTCCTTTTCGGGTAGTATTCAAGAAGTCATAAAGTTCCGTGAGTAATGGAAGAAGGCAATGCTTTGAGAAAAAGATGAGAGCAATATTCTGAAAACTACTTGAGATTTTGGGGAAAATCGGCTAAAATACTTTTGTATATCTATGGGGTGGGGGAATTCATATCCTTTTGCCTTAGAAATTATGGAAGGAGGACTTGACTATGGCAAACGGAAATGCGACAATTATTGTCGGCTTGGATCGGCAGGAGCATAGCGCCGTTTTTTCAGCGTGTCAAGTCTTATTTCATACAATTTATAACGAACCAGTTGCCGGAGACAGGGCGCATTATGCCTTGGCTTCGGCTTTTTGCGTTTGCCGGAAGGATGGTGGTTTGATATTGAAGTCCTAACCACGACCGGCAAATCGAGCTTTTCCGGTTAAACCTTCTATCTTCTCCGGCGTGTCCGCTGTCGGAGGAAGAAAATAGCGGATAGAATTATTTTGGAGGAATGAAAATGAAGAAGAAACTTCTAAGCCTTTTGCTTGCGTTGTGCCTTGTGATGGCACTTGTTCCGATGACAGCGTTTGCTGAAGGAACTTCAGTAGATAATTGGGACGGCTCGGCAGACACGAGCTGGTATACGAGTGCGCCTGACGCTTCGGAATATCATATTTCAACGGCAGAACAGCTTGCAGGTTTGTCACAGCTGGTGAATACTGACCCCGGAACTACAAATTTTGCAGGGAAAACTTTCTATTTGGAAAATGACCTTGATTTATCCGGACATGAATGGATTTCGATTGGTACTGTCCTCGGCGGGGATTACCCTGAATACAGTTTTTGTGGTGTATTTGACGGACAGGGTCATGTGATCTCAAATCTCTACTCTCATGAATCATACATTGAGGGCGCGGATGAGTCCCATAATTTACTTAGAAATGCTCTGTTCGGCAGTGTTTACAACGGAGAAGTTAAAAACCTTGGTGTTGCAAACGCTGAAATCTGGATTGATCCTAAAGATAACAGTGCCGCAGGTAAAGGTATTTTAGTTGACTGGATGGGTAAGTCCAAAATCACGAACTGCTGGACATCCGGCAGTATTTACAGCGGCACCAAAATAGAAAAGAATATTGGCGGTATCGTTGGTGTTACCGTGCAGGGCTGCACCATTTCCGGTTGCTATTCTACTGCAACGCTTACAGGCAATTTCACGAATTCCGAGGGGTATTATACAGATCCGCAGTATTTACCACCGGATACCATTGGTGGTATTGTTGGTGCAAGATTTGATGGCAATTTAACAGTCACAGATTGCTGGTTCGGCGGCAAAATCGTTGTCAATTCTATTCTGGCTGCCGTTGGCGGAATTGTTGGATATGCCGACACTGCAACTGTCAAGAATTGCATGGTCGTTACTAAGGATATTGGCAGAGATTCCGTAACAGAAGAAGTTAACACCTGCTGGGTAGCTTATGCCCTCGGCGGCACAGTAGAAAATTGCTATTGACCGAATGACGAGAAAGCATATGACCCGTCTCCGCTTGCGTATGTAGGAGGACAAAGTAACGAAGAACAAGGTACTGCCATCACAGACTTTACCTCCGCAGATGTTCTCACTGGCCTTCAGACTAATGCCGGTGCGGGCGTTGAATGGGTTGCCAGAATCGGTCATCCAACTTTTGTGTGGGATGACAATAACATCCCCGCTGATTACACAGCTGTCGATGCAGCCATCGCAAGGGCAACGGCTCTTGATAGCAGCCTTTATACAAATTATTCTGCGGTAGAAGATTCCATTAACTCTGTTGACCGAGCAAAAAGCAAAGCCCAGCAAACAGAGGTTGATGCAATGGCAAAGGCTATTGAAGATGCCATTGCTGCCCTGCAATACAAGGATGCTGATTACACAAAGGTTGATGCAGCCATTGCCAAAGCAAATGCGCTAAACAAGAATGACTACAAGGATTTCTCCGGTGTGGAAGCTGCTGTCAAGGCTGTTGTCCGTGGTAAAAATATTACGGAGCAATCCGAAGTAGACAAGATGGCAAAGACTATCGAAGATGCGATTGCTGCTCTTGAGAAAAAAACTGCCAGTACCAAACCGGGAACATCCGATAAGAGTCCGCAGACCGGCGATACAAGCAACCTTGCACTGTGGATTGCCCTGTTGTTCATCAGCGGCGGTGCAGCCATTGGCACAACGGTTGTAAGCAGGAAGAAAAAGTACAACAGATAATTGAATAGCGTTCCCTTGCTCCAGCTTCCGAGCAAGACAAAAGCGTCGTAGAAATACGGCGCTTTTTTGTTACCCGGAAGCGACAAACAGCGACTTGTGAATGACGGACGGTAAGGATACCGCCGCTAAAACAAAGCCGCTCATATCGAAAGAAAACGCCCAAAATCGCCCCGAAACCATACAGCGGGGTCAGGTTTTGGGCGTTTCTGCGTTTCGGGAGCAAATCGGCAATTAGGCAGCGATAAGGAGGTGTCCGTTATGCCCCGTATGCCGAAATACCTCAAGAGAGAATGGGCGTTCCTTCTTGATGAGCGTGGCAGGAAGAAATACAACGAGCTTTGTGCAATCTTATGGAATAAATCTTATTTGTATTGAAGAAGGAATTGACTCGTCACAGACAAGTGGAAAACTTTTAATCTCTGTTTTGTCTGCGGTTGCAGAAATTGAAAGAGAGAATATCATCGAGCAGACAATGAATGGACGGAGGGAAAAGGCACGGCAAGGTGGTTGGAATGGCGGATTTGCACCATACGGATATTATCTGAAAGATAATCAGCTTTTGATAGAAGAAACGGAAGCTGAAGCAATCAGAATTGTCTATTATTGGTGTTCATCCACATAATGCGAATGAATTACTTAAGTGGTTACAGAAAAGTGGATTCCCTGATATTATGTTAGGAGATTTTAATGCGGGAGATTATAAGAAAAGATGCGAGGATAGTAAGTTTAAAGATAATAGAAATAATTATAGGAAACTGATATTGGAATATACGGATATATGTAACGGGCAAAAGACAAGACGAATGGTTTTTCCTAACGGCTTTGTGTATGAAACGCCAATTGACCATGTATTAATTAAGGATAGTAGTGAACTTAAAAAAAAGTATCAATGCAAAATTGTTAAGATAGAAAGAAATGAGGATAATGTGTCAGACCATTATCCGATATATTTTAAATTATCATGTTTAGATGAGGCAGATAAATTACATTAAACTTGGAGACAAATTGGTGCTAGAATATAAATAGTACAAGCCAAAATGAGAAATTCCAAATACACATAAGCATGGTACAATAGAGATATGCTGAAGGAGGATCTCATATGGCAACGCAACATGACAAACAATTTAAACTTGATGCAATCCAGTATTATCAAGATCATAAAGATCTCGGTGTACGTGGATGTGCTGAAAATCTTGGCATCGGATACAGCACACTAACAAAGTGGCTGAAAGACTTCCGGGAATCAGGTGATATTCTTGCTCGGGGTTCTGGTAATTACGCATCCGATGAGCAGAAGGAAATCGCCCGTCTCAGACGTGAATTACGTGATGCCCAAGATGCTCCTGATGTATTAAAAAAAGCAATCAACATTCTGGAAAAATGACAGAAGTCATTTATCTCAAAGTATCTGAGAAGACGGAAGTTGCCAAAAATGCTGGACGCCGGGTTTCCGTCTCCGGAATGTTGAAATTTTTAGGTGTCTCACGTTCAGGATATCATGCATGGCTCCACCGCGTGCCTTCTGATACAGAAAAACGCCGTGAATCTGTAAAAGAAAAAATACAGGATATTTATGATGATTCCAAGCAGAACTACGGTGCTCCAAAAATCACTGTAGAATTGCGTAAAACAGGTGAAGTCATTTCGGAAAGAACCGTTGGTACATATATGCGCCAAATGGGAATCCGTGCTCAGTGGAGCAAACCATGGACCATCACCACAAAAGATTCTGATTTCAGCACAGAATTACAAAATATCCTTGATGAACAGTTTAATCCTGACCGTCCGAATGCTGTCTGGTGTTCGGATATCACCTACATCTGGACAATAGACGGATTTGTCTATCTGACCAGTATTATGGATTTATTTTCCAGAAAAATCATAGCCTGGACACTTTCAGAAACACTGGAAGTATCCTGCGTGATTGATACGATAAACAAATTTGATAGATAGCCGCCCACTATTCCGTATTTTTTTCGGTGAAATCTTTTCAAAAGCACTTGATTATAATGTAGCTCAATGAGATAATATGAAGTAAAAGAAAGAGGTGGTTGCAATGAAAAATATAGGATATACTTTGAAAAGATATAAGATATGGGTTATAGCGATTATTATTGTTATATTGGCTATTGTTAGCCTTACGAAAAGCAAAACGATAGAAGATTACTTTTTAAGCAATTATGAAAGTGCGACAGAGATTTTGTATCACGATAATTTTTCAGAAAATTATGAGGTTGTTTTTTTTCTTGAAGATAATGGATATATTTCTTGTGCTTTGTTAAAGAATAAATGGATAGGATATCAAATATTGAGAACGAGCGGGAAGTTAAATTTATATAATCCTGGATATTTGTGCAGTTTTTTTTATGATGATAATGAGAGTTTATGGATTGATTGGGGTATTATAACAGACAATAGTATACAAAGTGTATGGACGGAATCTGAGGAGATGAAAAGAGTAGACACGCCTTACAGTTATAGAATATGTTGGTTGACAGGCAGTGGAGAAGAACCTCAAAATCATGTAGAAAAGAAATAAAAAACAGAGGATAAATCCTCTGTTCAGACTGTAGACAAAGTCCTCGGCTTTTTGCCGGGGATTTTTCTGTATTAAAGAGGCTAAAAGTCAGTATTTTCAAGACTTTTCAGTCTCTTTTTGGTATAATAAAGGTATCAAAAAAGGCGGTATTGTTCTATGATGACACAAGAAACAGAAAAAGTAAGAAAGCAAATGCAGATGGTATGTATTGATGATCTTGTTCCGCGGAATCATCTTCTACGACTTATTGACAAAGCTATTGACTGGACATTCATCTATGATCTCGTCCGTGATACTTATTCCGACGGAATGGGTAGACCAAGTATTGATCCGGTTACGCTTATTAAGATACCGCTTATTCAATACCTGTATGGAATCAAAAGCATGCGGCAGACAATCAAAGAGATTGAAGTAAACATGGCTTACCGTTGGTTCCTTGGACTTGAACTTTATGATCCGGTCCCTCATTTTTCTACTTTCGGGAAAAACTATACCCGTCGTTTTAAAGATACCGACTTATTCGAGCAGATTTTCCAGCGTATCCTTGAGGAGTGTTACCGTTTCAAACTGGTTGATTCAACAGAGATTTTTGTTGATGCAACACATGTGAAAGCGCGGGCGAACAACAGAAAGATGCAGAAACGAATCGCAAAACAGGAAGCTTTATTTTATGCTGACATGCTGCGTCAGGACATTAACGCAGACAGAGAAGCGCACGGAAAGAAACCGTTGAAAGATAAAGACGATAACAACAAACCTGGTTCCGGTGGCAACGACAAGTTTGAAGATTATACGGATGATGTTCCGTCAGATGAAAAAACAATTAAGTGTAGCACTACAGATCCTGAGAGCGGCTGGTTTCGGAAAGGTGAGCACAAGCATGTGTTTGCTTATGGGATTGAAACAGCATGCGATAAAAATGGATGGATTATTGATTTTACAGTAAACCCTGGTAATGAGCATGACAGTCGAACTTTTAAAGGCCTTTACGATAAGCTTGCAGATATCGGCATGAAATACTGTATCGTTGATGCCGGGTATAAAACTCCTGCAATAGCAAAGCTACTTTTGGATGATGGAATAAAGCCGGTCTTTCCTTACAAGCGTCCCATGACAAAGGATGGCTTTTTCAGGAAATCTGAGTATGTATATGATGAGTATAATGATGCTTATATTTGTCCAGGGAATCACTTTCTGCATTACAGCACGACAAATCGGGATGGATATCGCGAGTATAAAAGCTGTGGACAGATTTGCGAAAAGTGCGAGTATCTTTCGCAGTGTACAGAAAGCAAGAACCATGTAAAAGTTGTTACGAGACATGTATGGGAAGACTATATGGAAACATGTGAGGATATCCGGCATACAGAAGGAATGAAGGAGCTATACTCACACAGAAAAGAAACGATTGAAAGAATCTTTGGAACGGCAAAGGAAAACCACGGATTTCGATATACGCAGTTGTATGGCAAAGCGCGGATGACAATGAAAGTCGCGCTTACGTTTGCGTGCATGAATTTAAAAAAGCTTGCAAAATGCAAGCAGGAATGGGGATTACGGATGGCATAATCCAAGGGAAAATTTCCTGTTTTCGGAATAAATTTCATAAACACAAAGAAAAATGCTCCGAGAAACGGAAGTTTCTCGGAGCACTTTGTCTACGGTCTGAGCAGCGGGAACCCCGCTGCTATTATTATGCCCATTTTTAGAGGAAGGGATGGATAAGATGTAAGCGCCTAGTTTCAGGGTGGATTTAAAATCATCACAAAATTTGCCATAATTATAGATGATAGATGCCAGCATTTTACTACAGTATCGGCGCTAGATACTATAAATGCGAGCGTTTTACTATAACTATGGAGGTTTCCTGTATGAAAACGCAAAGACGCACAGCA
>OGNW01000416.1_pt1 | contig 38788 bp, 56 predicted proteins | sample 1573591 | NCBI WGS metagenome assembly OGNW01 (sample SAMEA2581894, study PRJEB24529) | metagenome | biome: Human gut stool | place: China | collected 2011
AAATAGATTAGTAATTAGTAAATTATTATATAAATATTATACGAGGGAGTGATATTATGTACAATGAAAGTAGAGTAGTGGGAAAAATAGCTTTTATTACAGGAGCAACTAGTGGAATAGGAAAATCTTGTGCTATATCTTTAGCTAAATTAGGAATGAATGTCATTATCACTGGAAGAAGAGAGCATCTTTTAAATGAATTAAAAAATGAATTGGAAAAAAATTATTCTGTTAAAGTTTTACCACTTCAACTAGATGTAAGAAATGCTCAAGAAGTAGCTGAAAAAATAGCTAATCTTCCTACTGAATGGAAAGATATTGATATACTTATCAATAATGCTGGATTAGCATATGGGTTAGATAAGCTTTATTTAAATTCATCAGAAGATATTTCTACTGTCATAGATACAAATATAAAAGGGCTTCTTTATGTTACTAATGCTATAGTTCCACATATGATAGAAAGAGATGTTCCTACAACTATTATCAATATGGGTTCAGTTGCTGGAGACGCAGCTTATGCTGGTGGAGCTGTTTATTGTGCTACTAAAGCAGCTGTAAAAATATTATCAGATGGACTTAGAATTGATTTAGTTGATACTAAGATAAAAGTAACTGATGTAAAACCTGGACTTGTTGAAACAGATTTCAGTTTAGTTAGATTTAAAGGAGACGTAGAAAGAGCTAAAAAAGTTTATCAAGGAATAGAACCTCTTACTCCTGATGATATAGCTGAAACTGTAGCTTATATTGCTAATTTACCAGCCAATGTACATGTAGCTGAAATTACACTTGTTTGTAATAATCAAGCTGACGGACGTACTATCTATAAACAAAGCTAAGTGTATATATATTGTAGAAATTAGATAAAATGTAAAAGAGAGGACTTTTAAAAAATCCTCTCTTTATTTATTTTTTCTAATCCAGTCAGCTAACATTCCATCAAAAGCAAGATGCCAAGATTTTATAAATGGCTCATATATTACCTCTCTAATTATTTTATATTTTTCTTTAAAAGTAATTAATTCTTCTTTATCTCCAAAAAGCTCAATATGAGTATCATACTTATCTAAATGAAATTTTGAAATATCAACTGGTATTTTAAAGATATCTATTATTTTATAAGAATTAACTCCCTTACTATTGAAATTTATTCCTCTCTTTAGCATATAGTCAAAGTTATCAGTCATGTCATTTTCCAGAGCTATAAGATGAATATTTTTACCAGCTTTTAGGAGTTCAAAGACATATCTATACTCTTTATATTTTTTATCTAAAGAATAATCAATAACTGCATCTTCAACATTATAACCAATTTCATCAAAAGAGATTAATTTAGATATTTTTCCAAGGGGAATAATTCCCCTATTGTAGTATATTTTCCTTGCTAATCTAGGATCTAATATTTTATTTAACTCTGTTCTTGAATACCTATCTAAAATCTTTTCATATAAAATCATAGTTGCTCCTTAGAAGATAGTGGTTATCACAACACATCTAAAATTATTTACTAATCTAATCTCAGAGATTAAAATATTTAAAATTTGCTGCAGCTGAACTCTATCTTTAGTATTTTTTAAAGCTTTTAGATATTCCTTCAAAAGTTTAGCATTATCTTCTTTTTTAGATGAGTTCAAAATTAATTTTTCTATCTCTGATATTTTCTTTTCAAATTCTATTATATTTTTTTTATTTTCCTGCATGAAGTTATCAAAAACATCTTCACCTATAACATTATCCAAATATTTTTTTAATAATTTTTTCTCATTATTTTTTAGTTTTTCAACCTCTTTTTTATAGAACTCTCTTCTTTCTGTATAATCAACAACTTCCATATTTTCATTTAAAGTATCAAAATTAAAATTTAAAATATTATCAAGCACTATCTTTTCCAGAAATTCTCTATCTACATAATGCCTGGAAAACTTAGTAGAATAATATTCTTGTTTTAAAGAAGTGAATGGATACATCCTCTCACCAGTCCAGCAATAAACATTTGGGAGAATAAATTTCCCATTTTTATATTTATTAGGTTTCTTTCTTTTTAAACTATTAGCTAAAGAAAAAGTATCTTCATTTATTATTGCAGCATGTTTCCCTTCTATAATTTCAACTTCTTTATTTCTAACTCTTTTGTCATTAATCATTTCAGTTTCATTAACTTTGAGTTTCCCCAGATAAACTACATTGGTTAATACCCTAGAAATCCTTCTCCAAGGAATATTAAATTTTTCTCCTATCTCTCTTATAGTTGCTCCAGCAATAAAAAGTTCAAATATCTCTTTAACAACAGGAGCTTCTTCCTCATCAGGAATTAAAATCCCATTATCCAATTTATATCCAAAGGGTGCTTGTCCATTTGTCCAATATCCCTCCCTTGTCTTAAAGTTCTTTCTGAACTTTATTCTTCTTCCCACTCTTTTTCTTTCATGGGCATTAATCAAAGCTCTTATATCATTAGAAAACTCTACATCAATATCATCTTGAGTAAGAATCCCTTCTTGGAGAGAATGAAGCTCTTTATTATTCTGAATAAGGGTATCTAATAAAGTTTTATAAGTTATAAAATCCCTAGTACTACGAGAAAGCTCCCAGAGAACCAGAACGTCAAATCTGTCCTCATCCAAATCATCAAGCATTTGAAGGAAGCCTTTTCTATCATTCTTTTTTCCAGAAGCAATATCTCTATAAGTTTTTACAATCTGAAAATCATTTTCCTTACAATAAGCTCTACATTCTTTTTCTTGAGTATCAGGGTCTTGAAATTTTGTAGATTCTCTAATATATATAACTGCTCTTTTCATTTTTAATCATCTTTTTTAGCTTTTATTAATTCTAGTATTTTTCTTGCTGCTATTATTTTTTCAGTTTCTGTCATTTTTTCATTAGCTATTATCATAATTTACCTCCAGTATTAAAAGAAGAGGGAAACTCCCTCTTCAAATAACTTATTTTTATTTTTTAATATTCTTCTTCATCTTCCCAGTCATCTTCAAACTCTTCTTCATCCTCGTCATAGATTATTTTTATACCAAGGATTTTATCATCGTTCTTAGTAACATAAACTTCATATCTTCCATCACCCCATCCAGTACTAGTAATGAAAGAGTTTTCTCTAAAACATATAGTATCAGTATCTTGGGAGAATAACTCGCATATTTCTTTATAATATTTATCTTCCCATTTCTTTTCATTCCTATTTTTACATCTTCTCATCTCTTCATGTAAGCTATAATTAATCACTCCAGCTATGGCAGCATCAACACAAATAAATCCTTCCTGTAGCCACAAGTAACCTTCTTGTTCATAAATTGATAAGCTTTCATGTAAAATTATTGCTTCTTTTACTCTATTTTCTTTGTTATAAAGAACACAACATTTATAATCTCCAGCTTGAACATTCTCTAAAAGTACTATTCCTCTTTGATTTGGTTCATAGCAGTAGCAAGGGTCTGTTACCACAACCTTGTCCTCTAATTTTAATTTAGTTATAAATTCCATAATGTCCTCCTTGTTGGCTTTCTAGCCTTGTATTTCTTAGGTTGTGTGTATATTACCTTACTATTCCTTTAATTACAAGTTATTTCTCAACTTTTTATTCAATTTCCAATGTCCTTTTTTATTTAATCGTAAATTCTTTCCTCCAGCTTGATAGCATAAACTCTAACAGGAGCAGCTCCAAATTCATCATGTTGAATAGTTTTTACTTCATAACTAGCCCATTTAAATTTTAAAATTTTTTCTTTTTCATCTTTTCTTGGATATCCTAGGGTAATATGAACTTCGTCATATTCTTTTAGGAGCCTTTTTCCCCAGTACTTTTTTACTAGCCGATATTCTTCGGTTTTAGTACCTTGTTTTATTTCATTAAAATACTTTTCTTTAACTGCTAGTTTTAAAATTCTCATTTAATCAACCTCAAAAAACTCTTTTACTAAATCTTTATTTTCATAAACATTTCCAATAATTTCCATAGAAAGACAATCATGTTTTCCAAGATGATTACACACTATTGGATAAGTATTAGTCCCATCTTCTCTTTCAAAATAAAAACCATCAATTTCAACCACAGGAGATTTATAAATTGAATTTAATAATTCTTCCAAGGTAGGAATTAAATCTAATTCAGGTAACAACTTTCTTTTAATTTTTCCATATTTACAAATAACTACAGCAGTTTCTCCATCTTCTGTTTCTATTTTTAAAATATCACCTTCATAAATACTTTTACAATTTTTATCTCTCCAACCACTATCTTGTCCCAATGATTTTGGATCTATTTTATTTGCAACTTTAATTCCTCTAGGCATCCACCAATCTGAAAACCCATCAAAAGCAATTAAATATTCAGTATGTTCTTCGTGCCATTTTTCCCATTCTGCTTCTGAGGAGAATATGCAGGGAGTAGAATCAATATGTTTTATATAATAGCCATAATGCCAACTCTTTGTTTCTAAATCAAATCCTCTAAATTGTAGATCTCTCATTATCTTTTACCTCCCAAGTCAACAGCAGCAACGCTCAATTTAAATTCTTCCCAATCTTTATTTCTAACTCTTATTCTATTTCTTATAGCAAAAATCCATTGTCCATCTAAGAGATAAATAGATATATTATTGTCAAATTTACACCCCTTTTTCTTTTTTGAGAACTTTTTTTTATACTGTTCTAAGTTATCTACATCAAACTCCATCTTCCACCTCTATCATTTATAATTTTTACAACGATTAATTCCTTCTTTATGATAACCTCTTATAATAAGGTCTTGGATTAAAGCCACAAGATATCTGTTGTTATATTCTCTATTACTTTCTTTACTTGCTATTTTAAAAATTTTATATTTTTCTCTATCAAGAAGGATTACTCCTATTTTTTCTTTAATTTTTTCAGGATATTTATCTAAAGTTTTGAAAAAATTATCAAAACTATATTTATCATCAGGAATAACTATATAACTTTTATCATATAAAGATAATGTCTTTATTGATTGTTCAATAACTTTTTTAAAATTACTTAATTTAAGCTCATATCCTATTATTTCTAAACTTGATTTATATTCCACTACATCAGTCCTAAAGAAATAATTTCTATTTCCTACTTCCTCAAAAATCAGACCACAGGTTTTTCTTTGCTTCAGTAGTGACACAAAAGTATTTTGCATTTCTCTTTCTGAGTTGAACATTTATACTTTCACCTCTATATTTTTTATTTTATTCAAGTACTCTTTTATATCTTCAATTCTTAGGTATCCTTTTGTATCAGGAGCAAATGGAACTTCCACTTGCTCCGAACAACCATTTTCATCAAATTTAATAACCATTAATTCATATGGGAAAAACTTATTTCCATAAGCATATCTCCCTTTGATAATACTGGCTCCATACCCATTTTTAAATCTATAGATCCACTGTTTTTCAAACCCAGCATTGTGGTAAAACATTAAATTTTCTTTTATTCTATTCATTGATACTCCTCCTATAATCTCTCTATGCTTTCCCACTGAGTTTTAATTTATTTTTATAATTCTCTTTATCTAACCAGCTATTACCAAAGTAAGCTTTTAAAAATTCATCGCTACGTTGTTTTTTAGGAGAACCATCATTAGTGGAAGCAACAGGAACTATAACTTGAGAATGTAGATATCTAACAGTAGTTCCCTCTAAGATTTGTGTAAGTTTCAAACGATGATGTTCAAACTCATCTTTTACTGCAAGATATTCAGAATCTGTTGCATAAAAATAAAATCTTAATCTAGATTTATTTTTCATACGATAAATGCCTAAATTAAAAGTATCTAGGATAGCAATTAATAAATAAGTTTCATACTGACTATCTACCTTTATATCAAAAAGTTCTTTCTGACTTTCAGTATCATCTAAACCATATTTATTTTTATATTCTATATATCTTTGATAAGCCAATTCCCTTTCGCTAGGAGTAGTTCTATCATCTTCAGCAAGAGCTCTAAGTTTTCTTAATTTTTCTAATTTATTATTCATTTATTCCTCCAAGAGAGAGAAGAGGGAAGCTCCCTCTAAAATCTCCCATAAAATTTTATTTTATATCCTAAAAATTTTTCAATCTTGCTATCATACTAGTTAGCCTCCTTCAAAGGTTTCATTTTTTTACTTCTAGCATAAGAAATTAAATCTGCATAAGCTTCTCCTCTTGTTTTTCTGTATGGAAGCAAAGGAGATTTTACTCCATGAACTCTAAAGTCATTTTTATAATCTGCTAATGTCTTAGCAAAATAAACTTTAAATTCACTTCCCCCTATCCCAGCACGAACAAAATAGATATATCCTTTTTCATCAATAAATGCTGATGAGTTGTTAAAATCATTATCACTAAACTCTTCAATTACAGGAGCTGGAGAAGTAGGTAATTTTAAATTATTTTGATTTTCATATTCCTTCTCTCTGGACGCTATATCTTTTTCCATATCAGCTAATAATCTTTTCATAGCTTCAATCTCTTTTTTTGCTGAGCTAAGTTCAGCAGGAGAAGATGATTTTTTAATCTGTTTTTCAATACTTTTAATAGCTCCTAAAGATTTTTTAGAAATGCTGCCTTTGTATTCAACAGCTCTTTTAGGTTCTGCTGGAGAGAGAGCTAGTTCGATTAGCTCTCTTATATCCTCCATGTTTTTCACACCTTTTTCCATAATGTCTAATGCTAATTGAGGATCAACATCTTTATGAGTAAGAAGTCTAACAGCTACTCCAGAGAGAGAACTGATATAGTCTTTCATGTGGGGAGCTTGGATATATAACTCATAAGTTTTTAGTAACTCACTTACCTTATCTTTAGTAAATCCAAGATGACTATACCAAGCCATGAAGCTACCCTCTTTAGCTTTTTGAAGTTTCATTTTAACTTCCACAAGTGCCATACAGATATCATATTTGGAAGAACTATATCTCTTAAAACTATTTGAAATAAGTTCCTCTTTTTTTTCAATGAAGGCTTTATCTTCTGCATTTATTTCGTAACTCTCGAAATCGAATGTTGAGTGCCATTCTACTTCTTGCATAGTGTTTTTTAATTTATCAAACATAGCTAATTTATTTGACATTACAACACCTCCAAAACTTGCAAGAATAATTCTTGAAGTGCTTTAGCTTCTTTGGTTCTATATTCCCAAATTGTTTTACCTTCATCAATAGCTCTTGAAATAAAAGAACTTTGTTTAATAGGTACAGAGAGAAATATACTTGGAGCATAAGAAATTATCTCTTTTAAAAGTGAGTAATATTCTTTTTCAAGTTTAGTTCTTCCAGTACGATTTGGAATAATAGCTTTAACTTTACTTTTAGGGCTTATTTGCTCCATTAAAGTAATTATAGAACCTAAAGTTACTTGGTCAAGGAAAGTTGGGATAACTACTTCATCTGCTAAGTCTATAAATTTTTTATCCAAGTTCAACACAGGTGTAGAATCAATGAAGATATAATCAAACTCTCCTTTTAAAACATTGATAAAACTCTCAAATCTTACTTCTAATTCCTCTGGAAGTACAGCCGAGTGAAATGGGATATAATAAAGGTTTTTTCTTAACTCTGTGAACCCACCATTACCACTTTTAAGCCATTCATCTAACCCTAGTGGAGTAAGACTACCATTACCACTAAAATCCAAAATATTATTTTGAGAATCAGAAGTAATTATTATAACCTTACTTCCATCAAGAGCAGCTTTATGTGCAAGTTGGAGAGTTATCCAACTTTTCCCAACTCCACCTTTATTTGCTTTGATTAGAACCACTCTACTCATTTATATCTCCCTCCAACTGTACCTTCACTCTTCTATCTTGGCTAATTCTAAATATCATTTCTACATATTCTTTTCCTCTTTTTATTTTTCTTTCAGATTCTGTTTCTTCTATTACTAAATCTTCATTTTCTAGAAGAAAGATAGTGTTATCAAATGCCAAACTTGGCATCGAACTTTCACTGAATATCTGTAATAAAAATTTATCTGCAACATCATACTCATGAAAATAAAAAGCAGGATGAAAAACTTTGAAATCAATTATTTTATCTTTATATTTCTCAAACAAATCTCTAAATAGCATTTAACTCCCCTCCAATAATTAAATTCTTCCATTATCTATTTCTACTAATTTAAATTTGTTAGGATTATTCATTACTAATCTATAACCTTTTTGATAATCCAAACCGAAAGCTTCGGTATAAGTTTTTATATCTCTATATTCAAATCCAGTTTCTAAATCTATTACTTTTCTACAAACCCTAGGTCTTTTAACATATTTTTCTCTATAATCTAAGATATGATGAGCCAACTCAAGTTTATTAACTTTGTATTTATCTGCCAGATTAAAAAGAAAATCAATTTCATGATCATGAACATCTAATAAAAAACTATTCATAAAAGAAATTTCTTTAAAGAAATTATCTACAGTCATACTTACCACCTTCCATGTAATCAGCTGGAATGGGAGCTAAAATTCTCCCAGCAGCTAAGTCGCCTTGATGAAACATTTTTAGCTTCACTAAATCAAGGATTAATTTTCCAGCTAAGTCACCTTTGATAGAATTATATCTATCTGAATCAATTCCTAACTCATCACACAATTCATGAATTTTATTATAATTTTCTACAGAAATTTTTATTGACATTTAAGCTCCTTTTAAACTAGATAGATGACTCTTAAATTCAAATACAGTCATCTTAGACAACTTGCTTTTATTTTTGTTTAAAGTTTCTAAAGGGATATTTATTATTATTTTTTCAATTTCACTTCTCAATTCTTTATCTGAATAGATACCAGAAAAATATTTAAGCCATTTGATTTTAGCTTCCATATCCTCTGGAGCAGCAGGAGAAATTTCAGCTTTAATCTCCCAATTATCTCTCAAGGCTTGATAGACAGCACCATCATCCCATTTTTTTAACTGAGCTGTCATAAGAACGAGCTTTATTCTCTCCAAACCAACACTACCTTGTTCAACCAAAGTCATGATATTTTTACAAGTAGGAACAGTTAAACCATGACTATGTAAAGCAGATTTAATTTGATAAAGAGTATCTTTATCTAAATTTTTTAAACTAGAACTACTACTAATTTTTTTACTAACTTCAACTTCTTGGTCTATCTTATTTAGGTTATCTAACTTAGTAGTAGTATTATTATTGATATTAGTATTATTAATAGTAGTATTATAGCGGAACTTTTGAGTACCCTCGGTACAAGGAACTTTTGAGTACCCTCGGCTCTTTAAAAAAATTTCATCTGAAATGTCGATATTTTGGGAGTTCTCACCATTTTCTCCGAAGGAACTAAAAAGTTCTCTCGGCTCACCCGAAGGTACTGAAAAATTCTCTCGGTTATTTTCAATACTCAACCCCATTTCTTTAGCAGCTTTTTCAAGCTCATCAACATCAGTTTCAATTTTATTCTCTTCAAATAGCTCTGAAAATTTATCTGTTAAATTTATAAAAGTATAATTACCCACAAAGGCTTTAGTAATCTTGTTGGTAACCTTGTGAATATGTCTTTTTATTAACCCAAGTTTTTCATACTCTGAAAATCTTCTGGCTATAACTTTTTCATTCTCTATCTTCAAAATAGGAAGGTAAGCAATAAGACTAGAATATTTAATCCAATAGTAGATTTCATTGTCTACTACCTTGGAAATGAACTTACTATTAGCTCCTATGGTATCTTTTAGATATGAAAGAATGAAAGCATCTTTTATATCTAAATCAAGTTCTATTAATTTTTCTTGTTGCACAGAAGCAATTGTATATTTTATTCTTTCCACTTCAACCTCCTTATTTTTTCTTTTTCTCTTTTAACGGGATTCCATCTAGAGTAAATTTAGCTCTTTTAGCAAAGTCTAAATCTACATCCAAATTTACAAGCTCAATAGAAAATCTCTCTCCTCTTTCCATCATTTCTTTAACTAGATGGTCTTTAGCAGACTGTTCTCTAGTATAAGCTTTCATAGGAACACCATCTGGATTGCATACTACATAGATAACTGAATCAAATATCTTAGTCATCTAAACCACCAGCCTTAACTAACTCTAAAGCTTTTTCTAGAGTAGTAGTCTTTCCATATTTTTTAATTAACATTTCTAATTGTTCGTAGCTTGTAACCATATTTTTTTACCTCCAATAAAGTTTGATAAAAAAATTTGATTTATTATATAAAGTATGCTACACTTAATACATAAGCGGCATATAGCAGATGAGTTAGTCCTCATTATTTCTTAGGTTAAGTTATATGTCTATGGTGGTAGCTACGGCGAATAGCTAACCACCCCTTTTTTATTTACTCTTCTAATTGACTACTAATTTCACCTAAGGCAAAGAACTCTTCTTTTAATTCTCCTAAAAGGTCATAAAATTTGTCATCAAGAGAAGCACAAAGTTGGTATTCCTCACTTCCTTCTGGAAGCTGTTCCTTTAATTTCTCCAAATCTTCTCTAAAACTATCTACTTTATTCATAGCCTTAGAAGTAATGAGTTTTCTTTCTTGAGCCTCTCTCAAAAATCTTAAGATATCTACTTTCTTTTTCACTTTAATCCTCCTATGTTTTTTTATTCATGCTACACCTCCTAATTTAATATTTTTTACTATCTTACATACTCTTGCATGTATTCAGCTATTAGCTTTATACAAAGCCAGAGATATTGGTTATCACTAGCAGGATTTGTTTCTAGTTCTTTTAGAGTATCTTTTTTTAAATCTTGCCAGTAACTATCATGATTTTCAAAAGCTTCTACTTCATCAATCATCTTTTTAACTATTTCTTCCACTCCAGTACCTCCTCTTTTATAAAAATTTCTGCTATTTTTATATAATTTTTCAAATTTTTATTTTACTATTTAAAACAACGTTTTTTTTATAATAAACTTTATTTTAAATATTATATCCTTATAATAGCATAATTAACACAACAGTGTCAACAACTTTTTGACGGTTTTAAACAACAAAATTATTTTGGTGTTGTGTCAAAATATGGTATAATTAAACAAAAATACCAAAGGAGGCAATATGTTAAAGATAAAAATCGGTTATTTAATGGTTGACCACAAAATAAAAAGTGTTGCTGAACTTTCAAGAAAAACATCTATCCATAGAGATACTCTTAGAAAACTAGTTAATGATGAAAGAGCAGAAACAATTACATTAGAAAATTTAATAAAATTATGTGATTTTTTCCAATGCACTCTTAATGATTTAATTGAGTATACTCCAGAGCCATTTGAGAATACCAAAGGGGAGTAATTAATCTACTCAAGAGAGCATCCTAGAACAGAATTTGATTGGCAGTCTAATTCTTTTACCTTTCTCTAGGACACTCTATTCAGTAGATTAAGGGGGAATAAATTATGGAAAAAACAACATTTTTAATTCAAGGAAGTGCTAGCGAACCATATGAAGTAGCTATCTATACAGAAAATAATGAAATAACTGATTACAGATGTTCTTGCCCAGCAGGGAGTGTAGGAAATATTTTATGTAAACATGTTCTAGCAGTTCTTACTGGAGATAGTTCCAATATGGTAAGCAATAACCTTGATGATTTAGATAAGATAAAAGAATTAATACCTTTACCTCAATTCAAAGAAACATATGCTAAATTAAAAGAATTATTAGTATATGAAAAATGTTATTATTCTATAAAAGATATTGAAAAATATATTGGTGGTAAATTAGTCAATGATTATTCTGAAATAAAACCACTTCTTGACAAAGAAATCATAATCAAAGTAAGAAATGAAAAGAATTTTATAGAAACTACTTTCCAATATGAAGAAAAAGAATACTTTGATTTTTATACTTCAGATTTAGAGTATTTATTTACTACATATTCATCTTTAGATGAAGATTTCTTTAAAACTTTGAAAAAGAAAAAAATAAAGTTAGACACAAAAACTTTTAAAAACTTTAATTTTTATACAACTTCAGAAGATATTAAAGAAAAACTTGCTAAATATAGTACTTCTAAAAAGAAAATATCTGATTATCGTAGTTCCTTAAAAAATATTTTAGAAGCATATTTAGAAGGATATTATTAAATTTTATGGTACTGATACTATGTCAGTACCATAAAATTTAATTTAATCAATTACACTCCAGAGCCATTTGATAATGACAAAGGGGAGTAATTAATCTACTCAAGAAGCATCCTAGACCGACCGCCAAGTCTTATTTAACTCTAGGACACTCTATTCAGTAGATTTATCACAATTTGACTTTTTGTCAAAAACTTGCTATAATTTAATTACCTAGAACCCGTATGGGTACTTAAATGTTTGTTTGATTAAGCTTAGAATATTAGCCCTAATAATTTATTGGGGCTTTTATTCTGCCCTTAAGCAAGGTAGACAAACAAATATTTAAGGAGGTACAGAAATGACTGTAACAATTGAGCAGCTGACTATCATCTTTGATGGTGGAGCAATTCTTCTAGGTGGATTGCTTCTCATCATTGTGATATGGTTGATTAAAAAGTACAGATAATTCTGACCTCATACCCTACGGGGTATTTTTTTATTTATATTATAAGTTTTTAATCTATTTTTTATTCTTTCAATTTTAAAACTTATTATTTCAATAAGATTATAATATTAAAACCTTATAAATGTCAATTATAAAAAAATAATTTTTAAAACTTACAAGAAAATAGTATAATAGTATAAAATAAAATTAGATTTAAAACTTATTTGAGGTGGTTAAGATGTTTGGTAAATTACTTGAAAATAAAATGAAAGAAAAAGGAATAAGGGTAAAAGATTTAAGTATATTGGCAGATATTACTGAAGGGTATATTTCTGACTTGAAAAAAGAAAAATCAGTTCCACGGAGAGATAAATTAGAAGCTATACTAAATAACATTCCACTATCCAAAGAAGAAAAAGAAGAACTATATGAAGCTTGGGAAAGAGATTCCTCACCTTATAGTTTTGTAAAAAAATATGATAACTTAGTTGAAGAAAACAAACATTTAAAAGAGCTTATTTCAGATAAAGAAGAAAACTTGAGCTTAATAGACCAACTGAAAGTTCAAAAAAAATTAACTGAAAAAATAGAGAATCAAAAAAATAGATATAAATTATATATGGAACTTTTTGCTATGCTGGAAGAAGAGGATAGGAAATATATGCTAAAACAAATTCTTAGAAATATAGAGTGTGATATGAGAGAAAAAGGAATTTATGCAGAAAATAAAAAAGAGATTGATAGATTAAAAAAAGAAATTGAAAATGGAATAGAATATGATTTTTAATATAAAAATTAAATAAAAAACTTATTGATTTAAAGCAAGATTTAAAGTCTTGCTTTTTTTGTTATTGACTAAATTAGAAATATAACTTATAATCTATTTAAAAATAGAAATAAGTTTTAAACTTAAAGAAAGGAGTGTCTATGAATTTTAGCTTAGAACCTAATATCATTTTAGATAATATTGAAAATAAAATATTGAATAGAATGACCAAGACTGAATTGAGTAAAAAATTGAAAATTAGACCACAATCATTAGTAGCTATTCTCAAGAACCTTAAATTAGGTGGAGATTGTAGAATATCTACTTTAAAAAAAATAGCAGCTGCTGGAGAAATAAAATGTGAAGAGCTCTTAGTTAAAAATTAATATTTATTTTTTAGTTTTTTTCTGTAATTCTATTAGTTTTTTTATAACTTCCGATAACTTCATTTTCTTTTTCATCAGTATAGCTCCTTGTAGTAAAAATAATTAAAATGATATCATTCTAGACTATTATAACAAAAATAGTTTAGAAAAAACAGGAGGAAATTGTGGAAATAGAAAAAATAAAATTTGTTATAATCACCTATAACACTAAAGTGAAATATAATAATGAGATATTCCAAGAAGTCTTAGACAAAGAAACAACAACGACTTGGAAAAAGGCTATAAATATAGCAGAGAAAAAGAAAAGAAAATTTTCTAAAAAAGATTATCCACAAAGAAAAATAGTTATAAAAGAAAGATATAAAGAAGGATGGAAAGTAGTATCAACAAGAACTTGATGTTGGAGTGAAACTTACTAGTCTTTCCCCATCTTATCCAGTCTTAATAAAATAAAAATATCTAGTAAGTTTCACTTGAATATTAAATGAAACTCATTATTAAATCTTTTTTTAATCTAAAAAACTCCTGAATTTAAATTAAGAATAAATAAAAATTAGCTGCTGCACACTGCATAATAATGAGTTTCATCTAGTATTTAATAAAAGCGAGGTAAAAAATGGTAGGGCTAGACAGGGCGGCAGTCTGGGTGCAACTGGAAGTGGAAGCTGACCTTGTCATATTGGGAATCCAAAAAAGATTTGTTGATGTCAAACCTAAAAAACTTGCAGGGAATACTCAGACTTTTAAATTAAATGAAAATAATCTCAATGAGATTAGAGTTAAAGAAAAGCTAGGGAAAACTCTGGTAAAAATAGATTTTTCATATTCAAAATATGGGAAAGAAAACAATTTATATCCTTTAGAAAATGAGATCTCCAAAATTATAGTTGAAGAGAAATTAATAGACATAATTGAAGATATCTCTCTCATCAAAATCACTCGTTCTGATTTGAATTATGATTTCATAGAAGTTTGCACCCAGAAAGCAGTAAAGAGTTTTTATGAATATCATAATATAATTTCAACATTTTATAAATCATTAAGAAGAGCCATTTCTCATCAACAAGGAGTTAGATTTGAGAACTATGACTTGAATCTTGATTTTTTTTATAGTACAGGATTTATATTTCAAATGAATCCAGGCTGGAAGATGAGATTATACAGTAAAACTCATGAACATAATAAAAAAAATTCCCAGAACAAAATATTTGGTGGAAACATAAGGCTTGAACATAGGTTAACTAGTACAGCCTTAAATTATTTTTGTAAAAGTTCAAGAGTAAGTGAAATATCTATAGATATTTTAAAAGAAAAAGTATTGAAAAAAATTGGAGTCCAGCTCTTTAAGTATCTTGAAGCTGAGATTCAAAGAGATATTGATATCCTTGAAGTTAAGTTAAAAAATTATACTTCTAGAACTTTACCTCTTCTGGTCAGAGATTTGCAAGAGCATATACTTGATGAAGAAACGGTAAACTATGTTGTAACTAAATTAGCAACAACAAGTGAAAGACAAATAAAACGATATAGACAAAAAATAAAAATAGCTTTAGAAGAGTTTCAGAATAAAGGAAGTCCCAAAAGAAGTAATTTTGGGAACATAGAAAGATTAGAATTTTTTATAAATAAAATATTATTCTATAAAATAAAAGTTAAATGCAAATATAAAGAGCGTTTAACTTTTAATGCTACTTAAAGGTGTCAAAAACATGTCCCTTTTTTGTATCAAAAAAAATTGAAAACTTAGGAAAAATAATAGTTCTAGATACCTTTCTCGCGTGATAATAATGTGCAGACACCTCAATACTGAAACTGAATTTAAAAAATAATAAAAAATACCAAGAATAAAAAAAGAAATAAAACGAAAGGAGATGATACAGGTATGGAGATACTAGAGTTAGGAATACAAGAGGTAGAATTGGATAAAAATAATCCTAAGATTGCTACTGAAGAACAGATAGAACTCTATAAAAAAATATTAAATAGATTTGGAATGATAGTTCCAATCCTAATAACTTCAGAGAATAAAATACTCTATGACAATGGGAAATATGAAGCTGCTAAACAACTAGGAATGAGAACAGTTAGAGCAGTAAGAATAGAAAAATTATCTGAAGATGAAATAAGAACCTTAAGATTAGCTGAACTCAATGCACAGGAAAAAGGAGAATGGGATTTTGAGAAGCTCTATGAAGAGTTATCAAAACTAAATGAAGATGATTTATTTCTAACAGGTTTTAACCTAGATGAGATTGAAAAAGAATTAGGAGTAGATGGAGATGATATTGAGTGTATTGAAGAGATAGAAACTCCAGAACCTAAAGAGAATTATTATTCTCAAGCTGGAGATATGTATCTTCTTGGAGAACATAGATTGATGTGTGGAGATTCAACTAATTCAGAAGATGTTGCTAAACTAATGAATGGAGAATTAGTAGATTTAATGATAACTGACCCACCATATAATATTGACTATGAAGGCTCTGATGGACAGAAAATAAAAAATGATAATATGAGTTCTGATGAGTTCTATGATTTTTTATATCATTTTTATTCCAATGCTTTCAATCATATGAGAGCTGGAGCAGCTTATTATATATTCCATGCAGACTCTGAAACTATCTCCTTCAGAAAAGCTTTAGAAGATGCAGGATTTAAATTTTCTCAATGCTTAATATGGGTAAAGAATGGATTTAACTTATCAAGACAAGACTATAATTGGAGGCATGAACCATGTTTATATGGATGGAAGCTGGGAAAAGAGCATTTTTTCATCAAAGATTATACTCAAGATACAATTTTAGAAACTCCAGAGGTATTAAAGAAAAAAAGCAAAGAAGAATTATTGAAGTACATCTTGGAACTAGAGGAAGTAATAAAATATCATTCTACAATCATCGAAGAGAATAAACCTCTTAAAAATGATATTCATCCTACAATGAAACCTCTCAAATTATTAGCAAGACTTATGGCTAATAACTCAAAGAAGGGTTGGAAAGTTTTGGACTTGTTCGGTGGCTCTGGAAGTACATTGATGACAGCTGAGCAACTAGGAAGAAAAGCTTTTTTGATGGAGTTTGACCCTAAATATACTGATGTAATAGTAAGAAGATTTGCAAGTATAAATCAAAATATTAAATTAATCAGAGATGGACAAACATATACTTGGGATGAAATAAAAGAACATTTTGAGGAGCAAGATGAGTAAAAATATATCTGACTTAGATAAACAGAAACTTGCAGTTCTTCAGCTATATAGCCAATTAGTTAACTCTAAATTTGGAAAAACTAAAAAAGAAAAATATAGAGAAATAGCTAAGAGATTAAAGATAGCTGAAAATACTATTATTAGTTGGATAAGAAGATACCATGGAAAATATCTTGAATACATAGAAGAAATTCAAGAAGAAGAAAATGCAAAGATATGCAACTTAGAGGGCTTGACAGAAAAACAAACAGCTTATGTAATAGCAAGACTGTATGGAAATAGTAAAGAAAAAGCTAAAGAGATAGCTGGATACTCTAAAAATACAAAAGCAGCTGATATAGAAAAAAATAGAAAAGTAGCCAGTAAATTACAATTGTTGAGAGAAAAGTTGATAGAGGATAGTAAGTTAGGAGCTGAAGCTCTTGTCAATGATTTATATGAGATCTCCCAATTGGGTAAAAAAGGTGTAGAAATAACTGAAACTATTTACCATGATGAAAGTAATGCCACACTAGGTAGAATTACATCCAAATCTGTAAAGAGAAAAGTTGTTGTAGATTTAGCTGCATCAAATAGAGCTATAGCTGAAATAAATAAAGTACTTGGATATGATTACTTTGAAGAACAGAAGTTACTGAACAAAGAGCAACCATCTGGAGTAACCACAGGAATAGATGGAGAAGAAATAGTTAGAGTGAGTGATGATGATTTCTAAAAAAAAGGTACTGTGACAGCATTTTCAAACTGTGGGTGCGTTCGAGCCCAAACGGTAGAAAATGTCAAAGGAAAATTGGTTTTTCCAAGTTCCCAGCCAAATTGGCACATTTAAAAATGTATAGGAGAAAAAACAATGATTGTTATATCTGAAGAGCAATTAGCAAGATTACTACAGATTACCCCTAGATATGTGAGAGATGTTTTTGAAGAGTTTAAAGCAGGAGAAAAGGACTATAATCTCTTAAAATCGGTATCTAAGTATATCACTCAATCTAGGAGTGATGTAGGAACATATGTCAATCTAAAGACATTAGCTGATATCTTAGGAGTAACAGAAAGAACTGTAAGAAATCTTACTGAGAAAAAAGTTTTGAATAAAAATGAAAATGATAAATATGAACTAAAGGAAAATATAAAGAGTTACCTGAAAAGTAATAGTGATGTTGCTAAAATGAATGAAGCTAAAAGGAAAATGGTAGAGTTAAGGTATGAAATATACCAAGATAAATACCATGAAGATGCCCAAGTTGAGTATATTTTATCAGATATGTTATTGAAATTTAAAGCAAGATTAAATTCTTGTATTAGAAAAATTGATAATGATATAGAAAATTATCCAGATGAAGATAGAATTGAAATTATATCTAGACATATCTTGAGTACACTTGAAGAGTTAGCAACCTATGAACCACCAAGTAATAGAGAGGAGTTGAAAAAAGAACTTGAGTGAAAAAATAGCAAAAAGAACAAGACAACTTTTTAAAAAATGCCTTCTGTTATTACTGCCACCAGAAGATTTGACAGTTGATGAATGGGCAGATAAGTATAGAGTATTATCTTCTGAATCATCCAAAGAATCTGGGAAATGGGAAACTTCAAGAACTCCATATATGATTGAAATATACAAAGCTATTACTCGTAAAAAGGTAAGACAAATAACTTTGATGTTAGCTTCTCAAATGGCTAAATCAGAGTTTATTATTAATACCTTTGGAAGATATGTTCATCTAGAACCTTGCCCAATGTTGTTAGTACAACCTACTGATGACATGGCATCTGCATTTTCAAAAGAAAGATTGGAACCAGCTATAAGAGAGAGTAAAATTTTAACTCAACTTATAAAAGAGTTCAAAGGAAGTAGAAAAGGTGGAGAAACTGTCCTTCATAAAATGTTTAAGGGGGGGTTTTTAGCACTTATAGGAACAAATTCACCTTCTAAATTAGCAGCAAGACCAATCAAAGTTGCTTTTATGGATGAGGTAGATAGATACCCTCGTTCATCAGGAAAAGAAGGTAGTCCAATAGCCTTAGTAAAGAAAAGACAGACAACTTTTTTAGATGAAAGTAAATGTATCATAACAGGAACACCAACCATTAGAGATTTATCAGCTGTAGAAGATGAGTATAAAAACTCATCCCAAGCTGAATGGCATTTGGCTTGTCCTCATTGTAAAGCCTACCAACCATTAAAATTTTCAAATTTAAAATGGGAAGAAGATAATCCAGCAAGTGTAAAAATGAAGTGCAATACTTGTGGAAAAATGGCAACTGAAAAAGAATGGAAAAGAAATAATCAAGAAACAGGGAAATGGGTACATAAACATCAAGAAATAGAAGATCATCTAGGATATCAATTGAGTGCCCTAGCATCTTCTTTTAGAAGTTGGGAAAGTATTGTAAAAGAGTTCCTAGAAATAAGAGGAGATAAAGAGAAATTAAAAGCTTTTATCAACACTGTACTTGCTGAAACTTGGGAAGATGAAAATGTTGCCAAAGTTGACTATGAAAAACTATATAAAGCTAGAGAAAAATATAGTGCAGAAGTTCCAGATGATGTTCTTATACTTACAGCTGGAATTGATACCCAAGATGATTGGTTAGCAATAGAGGTTGTAGGTTGGGGAACTAATGGTATCTATGGAATAGAGTACAAAACTATCCATGGAAATCCTAATGAAGAACATATTTGGAGAGAACTAGACTTATACTTGCAAAGAGGTTTCAAATATGCAGATGGACAAGAATTGCATATTTATGCCTCTTGTATAGACACAGGAGGAAATCATACTCAAAGAGTTTATGACTATGTAGCTCCACGTCAACATTTAAGAATAATAGGAATAAAAGGACAAGGTGGAGATACGGTACCTGTAAACAATGGTTTTAGAAAGACTGACGGCAAGGGTAGAAGTTCTGTAATACAATTACTATCAGTTGGAGTAAATGCTCTAAAAGATATTACTTATAGTGGACTTCATATAAGAGATAAAAATGTCAAAGGATATTGTCATTTCCCTAAAAATCATGGAAGAGGTTATGATATGGACTACTTTATGTCTCTTACATCAGAAGTCAAGTCATATCAAAATAAAAAAGTTGAATGGGTAAAAATAAGAGATAGAAACGAAGCTTTGGACTGCAGGAACTATGCCACTGTACCATTTTATATTTTTAATTTTGATATGGAGCAACTAAGCCAATTATCTAGGGAACAATTGATTGAGTTATCAAAAGTTGGAACTTTAAATCTTGGAGCGAAGAGAGAAAGAGTAAGAACGAGAGGAATAGAAAATGACTATTAGAGAACTAGAAGAAAAAATCGAAACTCTCGAAAAACTAGAAGAAAATATAATCCTTAATGGATATGGGTATTTCGAGGGAACTAAATACACTGAAGAAGATAATGAAAAAATTACAAAGTTAAAAGAACTTTATCAAAAGAGAAGAAGTGATTTAATAAATAAACCACTTACTATTGAGGACTGTAATAGAATGATAGCTTTTTGCATAGAAGCTGAGGAAGCTGTTCTAGCAGGTCAAGAATATGAATTTGAAGGAACTAGATTAACAAGAGCAAATCTCAATGATATTTTAAAATTGAAAGATTATTATATTAAAGAAAAACATAGGCTTGAAACAGGAACAACAAGAGGAATTAAAATGTATAGAGTCTATGGAAACAACTATTAAAAGGAGCAACAATGAAAATATTAGAAAAAATAGCTCCAAGATTTATGGCTAATCGAGAAAGAGCTAGAAGAGAACTGAAATTAGAAAAATTAAAGACTGAAATGCTCAATTACTCCCAGCATGGAGCATCTACTCGAAAAAATGCCTTCAGAGAATATGATGACAATCTCTATGATGCAGATGAGGATATTGGAGATAACAAAGAAATATTAATGGCTCGTTCAAGGCAATTGTATATGGGAAACTCTATTGCTATTGGAGCTATAAGAAAAATGAGAACAAATGTTGTAGGAACAGGAATTAAATTAAAACCTAAAATAAATAAAAAAATATTAGGATTGACAGATGATGAAGTTTCTCAAATCCAAGAAAATATCCAAACTGTCTGGGAATTATGGGCAAATTCTGTGGAATGTGACCTTGAACGGCAAAGTAACTTTTATCAACTGCAATCACTAGCACTTATAACTCAATTAGTTGATGGAGAATGTTTTGTCCTCCTCCCATTTGAAAAAAGAAAAAATGAATTCTTTGAGTTAAAAATAAAATTAATTGATAGTAGTAGGTGTGTCACTCCAAATATTTCTAATGTAGATGCTAAAAATGGAGTAGAAATAAATAAAAAAGGAGAGATAGTAGCTTATTGGTTTATTAAAAATAAGTTTACTTTAATACCCGAGAGAGTACAAGTCACAGGAGAAAATGGAAGAAAAAATGTCCTAGTACTTATGGAAAAAGAACGGATAGGACAAAGAAGAGGTGTTCCTCTATTAGCACCAGTAATCGAAATGCTATCACAAATTACTAAGTTCACAAATGCAGAACTTATGAATGCTGTTGTAAGCTCTATGTTTTCTGTTTTTATAACATCAGAAGTTAATGCTAACCCTATAAGTAATATGTTCCAACAACAAAATTCTAATCAAAATAATCGAAAAAATGATTATAGCTTAGGAAGTGGGACTATTATGGAATTAGAACCCGGACAAGATGTGAAATTTGCTGAACCTACAAGACCTAATACTCAATTTGATAATTTTTTATTTGCAATGTGTAAACAAGTAGGAACAGCTTTAGAGATTCCAGTTGAAGTTCTCTTATCAAACTTTAATGCTAGTTATTCCGCTTCGAAAGCTTCACTAGAAGAAGTTTGGAAAACCTATATGATGAGAAGAGAGTGGTTAATATCCAACTTTTGCCAACCAATTTTTGAAGAATGGTTAGATGAAGCTGTTGCCAAAGGCTATTTAGAATTAAAAGGCTACTTCGACAATCCTTTGATTAGAAAAGCCTATCAACAAGCAGAATGGTATGGAGAAACTCAATCACAATTAGACCCTTATAAAGAAATAAAAGCTGCTCAATTAAGGATAGAAACAGGTGTATCAACAGTTGCTAGAGAAGCAAGAAACTTAAACGGTTCTGATTGGAAGGAAAATATAGAACAAAGAAAGGCTGAAATAAAAGCAATGGGAGGATTAATAAATGATAGCAGCAAGTAAAAGTAACAACATTCTAAATCTTAGAATATATGGGTATATTGGAAGAGGTTGGTTCGCAGATGCTTCTTCTGAAGAAATAAACAACGAAATAGAAAGATATGGAAAGGTGGATGAGATACATGTAAGAATACACAGTCCCGGGGGGAGTATTGCAGAAGGATGTGCAATTTATAATAGTTTGAAAAACAATCCTGCTAAAGTAAAGGTTTTCATAGAGGGAGAATGTTGCTCCATTGCAACGGTAATAGCAATGGCAGGGGATGAAATAGTAATGTCCCCAGTAGCAAACTTTATGATACACAACCCACTTGTGAGTTACATAAGTGGGGGAGCAGAAGAGTTAAGAGAAAAAGCTGAAATCTTAGATAAATTAAAAGAAACTATTATAAATGCCTATGTAACTAAATCTCATCTTAGTAGAAAAGAAATTTCTGACCTAATGGACAAAGAAACTTATTTTACAGCTGAAGAAGCTTTAAATAAAGGATTCATAACTGAGATATTAGATTTAGGTGAACAAAATAATGGTGCAATATTAGGAAAATATAATTATCAACATGTCCCAGATGATTATTTTAATCACAAAAAAGAAAATAATAATAACACAAAACTAGAAAATAATAACGAAACTGAGGTGGATAATAACATGGAATTGAAAAATGTAACACTAGAACAGTTGAAAGCTGAAAATCCTCAACTTGTAAATAGTATAAAAGCAGAGGAAAGAGAAAGAATAAAAGCTTTTGATTTATGGGCAAACAAAACAACAGGAGCAGAGGAAATTATAAAAAAATATAAATATGATGACCCTCAAAATGCTACTGATGTAATGGAAGAATTGCTGAATTATGTTGGAAAAACTCCAGAAAATTCTAAAACTTCTAAAGAGGAAAAGAAAAGCTTAGTCGAAATTTTTGAAGATAAGAAAAAAGACTATGAAGATTCTGGGGCAGCAGAGGTAGAAGAAATAAACAGTGAAGAATTAAAAGCTGCTAAATTAGAAAAAGATATCAGTTCGATTGTGAACTTAGCAAATACTTTATAAAGGAGTGAAGGAATATGAGTGAAAAAGTTATACACCAACCTAGAAACTTAATAGCAGGATTGGAAATCCCTTTTTTAACAGAAAAAGTAAAAATGACTGCTGGAACATATGTTGAAGGAGAATTAATCCAATTTGATTCAGAAACTAAAAAAGGAGCGAAATGTACAGATGTTAGTAAATTTTATGGTGTAGTCACAGATAAAGTTACTGTAACAGAAGATGAAGAAATTCTTGTATATATATCTGGTATTTTTAACTCTAAAGCAATAAAAAAAGAAGAAGCTGTTGAATGGGATAAATTAAAATTAGCTGCAAGACCATTAAATTTATATTTTAGATAGGAGAGATAGATGGATAGAAATATTTTTACATTAAAGACATTAACAAAGATATATGAACAAATTAAACCAGTACACTCATCAATGTGGGATAAAGCAATTGGAAAAGAAGTAGTAGAAAAAACTAGAAAATTTGAAGTACATACTAAAAATGCTGGAAGATTAAGAGCTGCTTTAGTTGGGAATAGAGAAAAAGGAGTTTTCATAGCAAAAGGAGCTTTTGCTGTAACTACATATGAACCACCTAGAATAAAACTATATACTGTTAATGAAGCAGAAAGTATGTTTGAACAAAAATTTGGAAAAACAGAATATGCTTCTCCAGATGCTGCTATTCAAGAAGAATTAGCAAGAGAATTAAAAGAATTAAGAGATGTGGCAGCAAGAACTAAATTATGGATGCTAATGACTTTACTTACAACGGGAGTATGTCCTATTGGAGAAAAAGCAGATAAAGGAATTAAATATGATGAAGATTTCACTCAAGAAGTCTTAACTTCAGAAAATACTTTTAAAAACCCAGATTATGATATCGTGGCTTATTTAGAGAAAAAACAAGAAACTATTTATAAAGAAACTGGAAAAACAATTGATACTATTGTAGTAGCTTCTGATGTTGTTCCTTATTTTACTAAAAATAAAGCTGTAATAGCTGACCAACAGACTATTAATTCAAATTTAATTCAACTTTCTCAAAAGGTAGAAAATTTAAGTAATGGGATGAAAACTGTAGCTTTTTTACCTAAATTAAATTTAACTATTTATAGTTATGTAGATTGGGCTAAAACACCTGATGAAGCAAAAGAACAGCCACTACTACCTGACGGAACAATAGTAGGATTCCAAGCTAAATCTTTTGAAGTTCATTATGGAGCTTTAGTAATGAGGGAAAAAGCAGGGCAAAGAGCTAAATTGTTTGTACAAAAAGAAGTTATAAGAACATGGTATCCAGATGACTCAGAAGATGATGAATTACAATATCATTCTGCTCCATTAATAATGCCAGAGGATGCTAAATCATATTTCTGTTCAAAAGTATTAGGAGAAGAGTAAAAGGGGGAATAAAAAATGGGAAAAGTTAAAGTAGCTCCAAATTTTTCAATAGTAATTGGAGATAAAAAATATCTTCAAGGAGAAACTTTCGAAGTAGAAGATACTAGAAAATTTGAAAATAAAAAGTATGCTTTTGTGATTGAAAAAAGTGAACCTTCTGAAGAAAAAATAGATGAGGAAGCAACTGTTGAAACACCTATTCCAGAAAATGAGGAAAAAGAGATTCTCCCTGAAAAAAAAGATAAAAAAAGTGGCACAAAAAAAGGAAGCAAAGCTGAATAATTTCGTAACTCTCGAAATGAGGTAAGAAATGTTAAAAAAATATATAAAAAATGATGTTGATAGAAATTTCTTTAGAGAATTTTCAGAGTGGATAAATTTTTCTGGAATACAATTGAAAGCTGTTAAGAACTACCAGAAATTTGATAGTAAATATAACAATAAAAATTCTAAAGAGAATGGAATAATAAGAAATGGGATGACTCTTTCTATAAAAGAGGAAGAGCTCCCTCTCATCGTTGAAATTAATGAAAAAATTGAAGTAGATGGGATTGAATATGAAGTAAGAGCAATAGATAGAGCTTTAGAGCTTCTAATATTAGATTTAGAAAGGGTATATGATTAATGTTTAATTTAGAACTTGATGATAAAGATTTAAAAAAAATTGAAAATTTATTTAAAAAAACTCCAAATTTAGCTAATCAGATATTAAATTCAGCTTTAAGAAAAGCTATAAATTATGTAACTAATGAAGAAAAAAAGTATATTCAAGATACTTATACTCCTGACAAAGATTTATTGGGAGTAAAGGGATTAAAAAAACAAATTAAGAGTGGAGAAGCTATTTTATTTGCTTCAACCAAAAGAAACCATTTAAATAAATTTGATTCAAGTTCTAAAACTCCAGAAAGATTGAGAAATCAACATATACAAGTAAGTATTAAAAAAGGCAACAAAACAGAGATGAGAACTCTGTTTTGGGCTTTTTATAAAACAGCAGGAAAAAGATTTTCTCTTGGTCTTTACTTTAGAAATGGAGAAGATAAAAATCATATCACTCCAGCCAGAACTGTATCTATTATGCAAATGTCTGCTCCAATAACAGAAGAGCAAGAAAAGAAATTACAAGAAGTTTTCACAAAAGAAATAATTAAAAGTTTAAATAAGGAGATGTAATGAATAATATAGGAAGAATAGAAAATAATATATTATCAGACTTAAAAAATCTCCTAGGAGATAAATATAACTATTATAGAGGGTATATTCCAGAAAGAAAATATAAAGATAAAATAGAAGGAAATGATAAATATAAAGAGATTCCTTTTATTTTAATAAGAGCTGGGAAAATAGGAACACTAAAAGAAGGAATAAGTTATAATAAAAAAATTAATTTCATTGTGAGAGTTGCAATAGAAAATGAAAAGCTTGAAGCAGGATACCTTGAAATATTAGAAATTACAGATAAAATTATAAATTTTTTAGAGGAAAATCACTTTAAAGCTAAAGGTTATGACATTGATTTGAATGAAAAAATAGTTGCAAATTCAAATCAAGAAATAACTGCTGGAGATTATTGGGGGTATGACATTGAATTTGTAGTAAATACCAATTCAACTACTCCCGGATCTATTTTAAAAGCTAAAGGTTTTTAGGAGGTAATATGAAAAAATATATTTACCTTGGTGGTACTACTACCACACAAGGAATGGTGTTGAAAAAAAGAAGCATTATAGATGAGGAAACTTATCTCAAGTTAAAAGATAGTCCTGAAATTTTATCTGTGACTTTTTCATTAGAAGATTTTGCAAAAAATAAATCTGAAATAAAAAAAGATGGATTAAATAAAATTGTAGTTATTCAAAAAGGAGGTAAATAAGTATGGCTTTTACTCATGGAACCTATGCCAGTGAAAAAGAAAGTTCTATTAAAGGAATTATAACAGTAAAAAATCCTGTTGTAGTAGTAGGAACTGCTCCTATTAATATGGGAGATACAACATCTGTAAATAAACTGGAACTTATCCAAAGTGCTAAAGATGCTGTAGAAAAATTTGGAACTAGTAATTATATAGAGGGATTTAATATAACAGAAGCCATCTATGTGGCTTTAAATGTGTTTGGAGTAACTCCAATTGTTTGTATTAATGTTTTAGATCCAGCTAAGCATAAAACCGAAGAAACTTATGACTCAGTAGCTGTTGTAAATAAAAAAGTAACTTTTGAACATACAGGTATCCTATTAAATACCCTAGTAGTTAAAAAAGGAGATACCTCTCTTCCAGTTGAAGAATTCAAAGCTGTATTTGAAGCTGATGGAAAACTTACAATAGAGATTGAGGAAGAAGGAGTAAGTACAATAGAAGGAACATATAGCTATTTAGACCCAAGTAAAGTTACTGATTCAGATATCATTGGAAGTGTAGACCCAAGCACAATGAAAAGTACGGGGCTTGAATGTATAAAAGACCTATTTACAAAATATTCTATGATACCAAGTTATGTAATAACACCCGGATACACTTCAAATGAATTAAGAGCTGTATTGGATACTAAGGGAAGTTTAGTCGGAAATAAATGGAAAGCTATGACAATAGTTGACCTTCCAGAAACAACAAAATATGGAGAAGCTATTAGTTATAAAAAACAAAACAATTGGATTGATGAAGACCAGATTGTTTGCTTTGGTAAAGTTAGATTTGGTGGAAAATATTATAATCAATCTACATTTGCAGCTTTTTTATCTGCTTCTATTGATAACAATAATGACGGAGTCCCATATGAATCTCCTTCAAATAAAAATATAAAAGCTGAAGGAATAAGCTGGAAGAATGAAGGCAATTATGAAGATTTATCATTATCCGAAGAAGAAGCTAATCTTTTAAATGAGAATGGTATTTGTACTATTATCACAAGAAGTAATGGAACAGTATTTTGGGGAAATAGAACCTCAGTATTTCAACCCGGTGGAAATACTGATCCTAAAGATATGTGGATTCCAGCAAAAAGGATGTTTAAATATTTAGCAAATACAGTGATGTTAAATAATGAAAATGAAGTAGATAAACCTATGGCAATATCTAAGGCAGAGTCTATAAAAATGAATATAAATAGATTTTTATCAAGCCTTGTAGCTCAAGAGAAATTATTAGGGGCATCTATTGAATTTACTAAAGAAGATAACCCAACAAATAATTTAATAAATGGAATTTTCACTTGGCATATTAACTTAGGAATTATACTTCCGGGAGAAACTCTTAAATTTATATTAGAGTATGATGATGAACATTTGACAGCATATTTTGGATAAGGAGGTAATAAATGTTTAGACCCGGCATAATAAAAGATGCAATAGTAAGAAAAAATGGTACAGAGGAATTAGTGGGAATTGCAAATATAACAATTCCAGATATTCAAAATAAAGTAGAAACAATAACTGGATTAGGAATGACTGAGTATGAACATGTACTTGATACTGCTTTTGATGCAATGTCATTAGTACTAAAGTTCTCTGGGATAACCAAAGCTATTAATTTTTCTAAAGGGAAAGTAGCTTCATTAATCATAAAAATAGCTTCCAGTGGTTTAGATGATGGTACTCATGAAGAAGCTATGGAAGTAGCTACTATCTCAGTAAAAGGAAGAGTAAAAAGAAGAAGTGGTGGAGAAGTAGGAGTAGCCACTAAAAACGAACCTGAAATCGAACTTGCTCTTACTTATTATAAATATGAAATTGAAGGAGAAACAATTACAGAAATAGATACATTAAATAAAATAGCTATAGTAGACGGAGAAGATTTAAGAGCTACATTAAACAATAAATTAAGTTAAAAGGAGAAAAGAGAATGAGTTACACTAAAGAATTAGAACAAGCTAAAGAAGAATTAGGATTAAAAGAAGTTGAAGAAAATCATGAGGAAGTTGTTGAGGAAGATGGACTAACTCAAATGATAGAAGTAAATGGAAAGCCTGTTTTATTTGATTTTGGAGTTTTGACAGGAAATAAAATTCTGAAGATAAAAGAAAGATATAGAAAAATAAAAAAATCTAAAGCAACAGTTCTAGAAGAATTTGATGACTTATACTATATGCTAGTTGCTGAAGAAGTATCACAAATACCATATAAAGAATTTTTATCTCTAAAATACAAAGAATATAATGCTATTAAAGTGGCTGTTAGAGATTTTTTATCAGAAGATTAGGAAGTAATCCAGAAAGGAACTTTCTAAAATTATTAGATGAATTGTCTATAAGGATAAATGATAGTTGGGGATTGAATATGAACATCTCATATTCAACCCTATTATCATATGATTTATATAGAATCGAAGATTTGATAAAATTTTATAACAAAAAAATACAGGAGCGACAAGATGGCACTTAAAAAAGGGATGGAATTTCTTGTCAAATTAAAGGCTCAAGTAGATAAAGCTCTTCCCGGTGAATTAAAAAAAATGGCTGGAGAACTTAAAAGTTTAGAAAGTCAAATGTCGAAGTATAAAAAGAATGAAAAAAATTTTGATATAGTTAGAAAAAGCATAGGGAAAAATATTGAAGAATATAGAAAAATAAGAGCTGAGATGAGAACTTTGGAAAAAGCTAAAGCTCAAGAAGGTAATTTATCCAAAAAACAAGAACAAAGATATGCTGCTTTAGCAAGGCAACAAGAAAAACTTTCTAAAACTATTAGTAAGCAAAGAAGTTCTTATCAACAATATAAACTTGAGCTTGAACGACAAAAAGTTCCAATGGAAAATTTGAGAAAAGAAATAGAAAAAACTACCAAAGCTTATAAAAAATTGGAAGCACAGCAAAAAATAGCTACATTTGGTAAAGATTTAAAAGGTAAAGTTAGTGGACTAGGAAATAAAACACTAGCTGCTGGTTTAGCTTTAACTAAAAAAGCAGTAGTTGGTACAGCTATAGCTGGGGGAGCAGCTGCAGGATTTATAGGTGCAAGTTCTGCAAGAACTTATGTTGAGTTCAATGGGTATATGAAAAAAGTTCAAGCTATTTCAGGAGCTACTGCTGAAGAGTTTAAGTTATTAGAAGCAGAAGCTATGAGATTAGGAGCTACTACTAAATTTACAGCTGGAGAATCAGCAGCAGCGATGGAAAAAATGGCGTTGGCAGGATTTACTACAAAAGAAATTATAAGTGGTATGCAAGGTGTTATGGACTTAGCTGCAGCAGCTGGAGAAGATGTTGCTATGGTTTCAGATATAATTACTGATAACTTAATAGCATTTAATATGACAGCTAAAGACACTGGTAGATTCGCTGAAGTCTTAGCATGGGGAATGAGTAAAACCAATGTTACTGTTGAAATGTTGGGAGAATCATTCAAATATGCCTCTGGGTCTGCTGGAACTTTAGGAGTTTCTTTAGAAGAAATGGTTGGTTCTTTAGGATTAATGGGTGACCAAGCTGTTAAATCTGGTATGGCTGGTAGAGGTTTAAATGAAGTATTTAGTAGATTGGTTTCTAATAAAGATAACCTAAAAAAAATAGGAATTAATATAGCTAACTCAAAAGGAGAATTTGTAGGGCTTGTAGAAATTGTAAAACAATTTGAAAAACATACAAAAAATATGAGTGATATTGACAAGGTAGCTTTCTTAAAGAATGTATTTGGAGAACAGGGAGAAAGAGCATTTACAAAACTTCTTACTGCTCAAAAAACAATTAATGGTATTACTTACTCAGGAGCAGAAGCTGTTGCTAAAACAGTTGAAGCTGCAACTAAAGATAGTGTAGGAATGGCAGAAAAGATGAAAAATATAATGCTTGAAGGTGCTTCGGGTGCAATGGTTCTTTTAGAATCTGCTTGGGATGGAGTAAAAATTGCTTTAGGAGCAAGAATATTTTCAGAACGTAGTTTGAAATATATAAAAACCTTAACAGACTCTTTATCAGAGTTTGCTAATGTTTTAAATGGTGTATATAACAATACAAAATATAATTTATTTTGGAAGAACTTTTTTACAACTGCTAACTCTTATTTGAAAAAACTATATAAAGCTTTAGAGCCGGGTATAAAAGCTATTCAAGAAATGTTACCAAATAAAGCTGAGTTAACTTCTAAATTTAGTTTTTTAGGAGATTTAATTATAAATATAGTCAATATTATATCTTGGTTAATATTAAGAATACAAGACTTGAAAAAAATAATAGATTTTTTTGGAGCAGATAATATTGCAGTATTCATAATAACTTTTATGGGAGTCATGAAAATAGCAAATATAATTACCAAATTAGTGGCAGCTATAAAAACTTTAAAAGCTGCTGGTGGCATAATAGCAAGTTTAAAAACCTTAATGTTAACCTTTGTAGGAAATCCTTGGATTTTAATTATAGGTGCTATTATTGCTTCGATTGTTCTTTTAATTAAGAATTGGGATACTGTAAAAAAAGTAGTTTTAAATGTATGGGAAGCAATAAAAACAGGTTTAATTAGCCTATGGGATAATATTTGTAATATTTTCAATACTATTAAAAATTATATAGTAAATATATTTACTACAATGATAGATTGGATAAAAAGTTATATAGAAGGATTTTTTAATATATTTGGAGAATTACTACCATTTAAAGCTTTAAAAGCATTTTGGGATACTTGGGATAGTGGAAAGTCAATTATGGAAAATTTGGAAAATAGTATTCTTGCATATATACAAATCTTCTCAGATTTTTTACCTATAAAAATAGTAAAACAATTTTTTAATATTTGGTCAAGTGAAATGGGAGTTGTAGATAAAGTAAAACTAAGTTTTACTCAGACATTTGATACAATAAAAAACAGTATTAATGGAGTATTAGGAGTAATAAAAAAATTAGGAGATAAAATAAAAGAAATTCCTGTAATTAAAGATATTTTAGGAACATTAAATATTGGGATAGAGCCAAATGGAAGCCATAGAAATGGTTTATCATATGTCCCTTTCGATGGTTATATCGCCGAATTACATAAAGGAGAGAGAGTTCTTACAGCCGATGAAAATGAGCAATATGGAACTTTATTTAATAAATTATCTCCAATTCCAGTAGCTTCTACAAATACTTCAAACAATAATATTGTATTCAGCCCAAATATAACAATAAGTGTAAATTCTACTTCTAGTGCTGAAGATTTAACTCGAATATTAGAAGCAAAGATGAAAGAACTCCAAGATGAATTTATTAAAAAAATAAGAGAAATGGAGAGAAGGAGTATAAATGAGCGTAGAACAAAGTTTTAAAACATATAAGACCTTAGAAAATGATACTTGGGATTTAATAGCTTTTAAACTTTTTGGAGATACCAAATATACTTTGGAACTCCTAAAGATAAATTCAGATTTAACTAAAACTGTCTTTTTCCCAGCTGGAGTTTTATTGAAAATTCCAAATATTAAAGAAAATAAAGGAGATGTGCCACCATGGGTAACAGGATGAGAAGAGCATGGGTTGAAATCATATACAAAAGTAAAAATATTACAACTGAACTAAGTCCTTATTTACAAGATTTTGAAGTCATAGATAATCTAGAAGGACAACTTGATAGTATGAAAATAACTCTTCTTAATAAAGGGAATAAATTTATGCAAGATGGTTGGTCTTTTGCTAAAGGAGAAACTTTAGAATTTAAAATTAAAACTCTTAATTGGGAAGATGAAAATGAGGGAGAAAAGGAAGCTGGACTAGGTTTATTTTATGTAGATGAAAGAGAATATACAAAGGATTATGCTGAAATAAAGGGAGTATCAGCTCCCTTACAAGCTTTAGATGTGGTACATTCTAAAACATGGGAAAATATAAGTCTTAAAAGGCTCGGAGAAGAATTTGCTAAAAAATATAACCTCAAATATATGTATATCTCTTCTAGAGATATTATTTTAAAAAACTTAACTCAAGAGAAAGAAACTGACTTTTCATACTTAAATAAAATAGCACAAGAAGAGGGAGTAAAATTAAAACTTACACATAACTCTTTGATTTTATTTGAAGAATCTGAATTTGCTAAAAAAGAAAAAGTAAAAACTTTTGACTTATTAAAAGTTATTGATTTTTCCTTAGTTGATAGAAGCTCTGATATCTATGATTCTGTAGAAGTTAGCTATTTTGATGGAATAAGTTTTTCTGAAAAAAAAGTTGTTCTCACAGAAGCAGAACTGCGAGGGGGAACAGGTGGAAGCATGAAGAAAACTCTTAAAATAACTAAAAAACCAGCTTCTCTTGATATAAAAACATATGCTTTAAAAAAATTAGAGCAAATGAATAAAAGGCAAAAAGAACTTGAGATTACAGATTTAGGAAGTAATATTTATGCTGGAAATGTATTTGAAGTAATAAATAGTGGAGAATATAATGGGAACTATTTAGTTACACAAGTATCTAAAATTTTACCGGGATTCATCATCAAAATAAAAGCTTATAAAATTTAGTGATAGGTAAAACTATCACTCTAATGGAGATATAGCTCAGTTCGGAAGAGCATACACCTTGGGAGTGTAAGGTCATTGGTTCGAATCCAATTATCTTCTTAAAAGAAGGACATTGGCAATTATATAATTTAAGTTAATAAGAAAGGAGAATTTATGATAGGAATATTGAGAGGAGCTATTGGAGTGATACATAGTATTAATACTACAAACTACACTGCTAAAGTTAAATTATTAGATTATGAAAATAGAATTACTGAGGAATTAATGATATTAACTCCATTAAGTTATTTAAACAAAGAGGTTCATATCCCTAAAATTAATTCTCCTGTATTTTGTATTTTTACAGGAGAGGGAGCAAATAATGGTTTTATCATTGGAACATTTTTTTCTGATAAAAATAAGAGTGAATCTGTTGATGGAGAATATAAAATTGATTTTCAAAATAGTATTTTAACTATAAAGGAAGATGGGAATGTAAAAATTAATGCTAATTTAACAATTATTGATAGTGAAGTGGAAATTACTGAAAATGTTTCTATAAAAAAGAAACTTACTGTAAGTGAAGGAATTGATGTAGGAAATGGTATCCAAATGAGTAGTGCAGGAAAAATCACAGCAAAAGGAACTGTTACTTCTGATGACAATATGTATGCTAAGGAGTTTGTGAAAAAATGATAGAAAAATTAGGAATGAATGGAATAGTAAAGGATACTGCCAGAGATTATCTTAATAACTTCCCTTTATATAATTATATTAGTAGTTTAGGGAGTTTTGGTAAGATTGTTTTCAGAGTATCACAAGACAACTTGTTAACCCCTACTCAAGTAGGGGTTACTGTTTCAGCTAGACACAAAAAGCATAGTAGAATCGGAGCAGTTGATATATCTGAATTTGAAACTAGGCAACTAAAAAAAATAAATTTACCTATTAAATTATACAGAGATTTATGTAATATAAAATCTACTATAAGAGAATTAACTAGAATTTGTGAAACAGGAGAACATTATCCACTTATTTTAGCAAGAAATAAAATAGGAGAACATAATTTTTGTATTGAAAGTTTCACTTACTCTTATTCTAAGAGTGATGGAATAGGAGAACCACTTGTAGTTGATATAAATCTAAATTTAGAAGAGTATATTGAAAAAATAGATAGACTTACCGAAATGATAGTAACAGAAGAGGAAAGAACTTCTACATTTAAAGAAAAAACTATATATAATGCTAATAAACTGATAATATCTGAACTACAAAAGGAGAGATTATGGTAATAAGTAAAAATCAAAAACCTAATGTGGACAAGTTATCACCTTATTATCAATTATATGTATTACTAAATACAGTAAGAGGAACAGTACCTTTGCAAAGAGATATAGGATTAGACCCAAGAATAATAGACAAACCTATTACAGTAATAGCTGCAGGAATTCAAGCAGAATTACAGTATCAAATTAATAGTTATATAAAAGGATTAAAATTATTATCTGTTAATTGTAAGGCAGATACCAATGGAAAATTAGATATAGAATGTGAGGTGGAACTGAATGAGTAATAATGAGGAATTAGAACTTATTACAGCCGATCCAGAAGGGATATTCCAAGAAGCCAAAAATTTATATAAGGAATTATCTGGAAATGAAGTTGTCCCTGCAAGTGAAGAGTCTTACTTGTTGGGAACTATAAGTGCTTTAATAGGGAATATTAAAGCTGAAATGAATAGAGTAGCTCTTGAAAATTATTTGCCATATGCTAAAAATATGCGTCTTGATTTAAAAGGAGCTATATATGGGAGTAGAGGAGAACGATTGGGAGCTAATGCTGCTAGAACTACAATGAGATGTCATATTTCTACAACAATAGAAAGAAATGTGGTTATCCCTTCTGGAACAAGATTTTTATATAAAACTTATATTTTTACAACTGAAGATGAATATACTATAAACCAAGGAGAACTCTTTGTAGATATTCCAGTTGTATGTGAAACTACTGGAGATATAGGAACTATTTTAAAAGGAGAAATAACTGAAATTATAGATAGATATGATTATTTCGAAAGTTGCGAAAATATAACGGATGTTAGTGGGGGAAGGGATGATGAAGATGATGAATCTTATAGAGAAAGAATAAGAGAGATTCCAGAAAGCTTTACTTCTGCAGGGTCAGAGGGAGCTTACAAATTCTGGACTAAAAAAGCTTCTTCTTTAGTAACTGATGTTATCATAAAAAGTCCTACTCCAAATGTTTTAGATATATATGTTTGTAATAATCAGGCAATTATACAAACGGAAGAAAAACAAAAAATAAAAGAATATTTGGAACAAGAAGATATAAAAGCTTTGAATGATAAAATTACTATTAAAGACCCTGAAATTCATAATTACAATATTAAAATTAAATATTATTTATATAAAAATGCAAGAAATTCTAAAGAATTAATTGAAAAAAACTTACAAGAAACCTTAAAAAACTATACTACTAATTTAAAAATAGGTGATTCTATTAATATTCAAGACTTGATTGGAATTTGTAAATCTAATTCTGATATAAAAAAAATAGAAATAGAGGAACCAGCTGAGTATGAAGCAACTGATATAACTATTTGCAGTTGTGATGAAATATCACTTATTTTTATGGGAAGTGAAGAAAAATGATATTGAAAACTATATATGGGGATAATATATTAAAGCAACTTGCTCCTCAAATAGTTAAGAATAATCTCATTCTAGAAGTTGCTGAAAAACTTATAAAAGAACATCTTATTGAAAATATTAAATACCTAGTTTTTTTAGATAGAATAGGAGAAATGGAAGAATGGGAGCTTGATTATGTAGCTAATGAACTTCATGTAGATTACTATGATTATACTATGTCTTTAGCTGAAAAAAGAAAAGCCTGTCAAGATTTTTTAATTATTCATAGCTTAAAAGGAACAGTTGGTGGAATTAAGAAAGCTTTAGATATTTTTTTTAAAAATTCTACCTTAGAAGAATGGTATCAGTATGACGGAGAAGTTGGATATTTTAGAGTTAAAATTGATGGAACTGTTCCATCAAATCTTCAACAAATAAAAGAAAGAGTAGAAAATGTTAAGAAAAAATCACAACATCTAGAAAAATTAATGTTTTTATCAGGAAGTCAACAAGATTTATTCTATGGTACTTATATGATGCATGGAAAGAAAAGCAGCATTTATCCTGCAAGAGTTTCTTTCCAATTTAGAAAAACAGATATTGAAGTACAAACAGGAATAAGTGTCATGAGAATAGTAAAGGAAGGAGAGAGATAAAGTGGCAATATTTAATGGTCATGTCATAACAAATGCAGGGAGAAATCTTATAGGAAGAGCTATGGCTGGAGAAGGAAGAGTAATTATAACTAGAGCAGCTATGGGGGATGGAAAGCCTAGTCAAGATATAAGAGAATTAACACAATTAATTAGTGAAAAAATAACAGCTAATGTTGCTGATGTTTTTAATGATAGAGGTACTATAAATCTAAAGGTTCAAATAACAAATTCCCAGCTTGAAGAAGCTTTCAAAACAGAAGAGTTTGGAATATTTGCTAAAATAGAGGGAGATGAAGAGGAAATCTTATATAGTTATTGCAATGCTGTAGAAGCAGATACTATACCTTCAAATAGTTTAGGAGATATATTTGTAGAAGAACACACAGTTTATATTGCCTTTAGTTCAAATACAGAAGTTGATATTTATATTAAAGAAGGAGTAGTATTTCTGACAATGGAAACAGCAAATAAAAACTATGTTCAAACAGGATTAGTAGTTGAAGGAAAACTAAGCAATGGAAGAACTTCTTTAAAAGAAAATGGGCAATATCAAGCTGACAATGGAAAATGGTACCATAATATAGGTGGAAATAGAAGTTGGGAATCTGGAAAAGGAGAAGCAGATGAAGAGTTAATAGAAATTAGTTATTTTAATCTATATTCTGAAATTATAAAAAAGCAAAATGAAACAGATAGTAGGCTTCTAACTAGAGCTAAAAAAATATGGGAAGCTATTAATGAGCTATTTAATGACAAACAAAATAAAACAGATAGTAGTTTATTGACAACAGTAAAAACTGTTGTAGGAGCTATTAATGAGTTATTTAACAACAAACTTGAAAAAGGTGGATACTCAGGAAATGCTAAAAATCTTAATGATGAAATAGTTAAAAAAGCTTCTACTAGTCAACTAGGTAGAATGATGGTTGGAACAGGATTAACTGCTGATAGTAGTGGTAGAGTATCTATTGAAGAAACTTCATCAAGAAGACCAGTTTCAGATGCTGAAAAAGCTACATGGAATGGGAAATTAAACCAAGGTACTGTTCCAAACTCTTTAAATAGTGCCGAGAAAATAGTGGCAGCATTACAAGGAAATGGTGGTTTGAAGTTCGACCCTAATGTATTACATATAGGTGATGCAGGAACTAAAAGAGTAGGTTATTATTACTTAGATAAATTAAAAGATGGAATATTTGAGTGCTTAGAGGAAACAACAACAACGGTCAATGATTCATCAAAATTTAGAGATATTTCTAATAAAGCAAGTGCTGAAAGATTGGATAATCTACAAGAAAATAAAATATTAGAAACAATAAAAATATCATATGGAACTGATTCTTATGCAGATGTTATAAAAACAGGAAATCAAATATGGTTATATATTCGTTTTTATTCTGAGACTGGTCAAGTAACTATACCTCAAAATACAAAATTGTTTAAACTAAAAGATGAATATATATTAGGAAATAAATCTAACAAGTATATGCCATTAGTTTTTCCAGTTTATGAAAGAGAAATATCAAATGATATGTTTTTGTTTAGTATCGTATCAGGATATGTTCAACCTAATACACAATTTTCTTTTGCAGGTAATACTCATTGTGGCTTTGTAAGATTAATATAAACTAAATAATAGAAGGAACTAAAATTAAGTTGGATAATTTGATTAAAATTAATGAACAATACGGTTCAGTCATTATAAAATGTGGCTCTCTTTATTTAAAAAATGGAGCTAAATTTACATTTGATAGCCCATTTAAAAATAGATGTTTAGGTGTGTTTGTAACAGATATCTCAACTAGTAATACTACTATATACCATCATGCTGTTGAAAATGTTAATGTTTCTGGATTTGATTTTTTTACAACTTATAATCTAGGAAATGATACAGTTTACTATCTTGCTATTGGCTATTAATATCCAAATACAAGTATTTCAAAAACATAGGAATTAGTTGAAACAACTGGCTCACCACTTGAACTATACACTCTATATTTTATACTAGTAATACTATAAGAGAGGAAATCTATTTGAGATTGACTTATAATAGGCACAGCAGATACACCTAAAATAGTTTTTATTTTAGATAATTTTATTTCAATTGTCTGCCATTCTATAATTCCAGTTCCCTTACCTTGTATTTTAATTTTTTCAACTAATATTTGATTAGTTATTAAATTATCCAGTAACATTAGATAACATGATTATAATTATTTTTTAAAACCTCTGATATTCAAAGTTATAACAACTTGAGAAGTTGAGGTTCCTTTATCTTTAAAAGTTATCTCACTGGTCGCGAGATTAATGATTTGAACTACATCATTTTGTTTACCTGCATGAAATGAATTAGCACATGCTACAGGAATATCTATAAATTCTTCTGGAAAAGAAAATGTAGCCTCCACATTTGAAGAACGTAATCTAACAATAGCTAAATATTCTAACAAACCATTAGAGTATTTTAATTTTTTACACCAATAAAAATTTTCTAGTCCATAAAAATCGCTTTTATTAACATCAGAGATTTCACATAAATTATCCAGTTAACTTTTGTTAAACAAATAAGCTGATTGAATTAAATATACTCCACCACTTGATGTTTTAACAGTGAGAGTTGCT
>OGNW01000450.1_pt1 | contig 37178 bp, 39 predicted proteins | sample 1573591 | NCBI WGS metagenome assembly OGNW01 (sample SAMEA2581894, study PRJEB24529) | metagenome | biome: Human gut stool | place: China | collected 2011
TAGTAAAAAATATAGATGATATCTTAGCTCAAACTATGCCAGATTTAGGAAAGTAATAGAGTAAGTAAAAAAGATTTTAGATATTCAGAAGTTGGATTTCTAAAATCTTTTTTATTTTATAAAAAAAGAATTGGGAAAAATTTTTACAATTTATTTACATAAAATTAATTTTCTTTTTACATAGGGTTGTTAAACTATTATTATAATATTTAAAATTATAGTGTTTTAAAATGATTCTTTAAGAACAGAATAAGAAGTTAAAAACGAAATACTTTACAAAATTAAAAAAATATGTTATTATCTTTCTATAAAATGTTAACGTTAACAATTTTGTGAGGTATGAATATGAAAAAAAATATTACAATAAAAGATGTAGCAAAAATAAGCGGTTACTCTACTCAAACAATTTCAAGAGTTATAAATAATGACTCAAAGGTAAAATTAGAAACAAGGGAGAAAGTTTTAAAAATAATAGAAGAATGTGGATATAAACCTAATTTTTATGCTAAATCATTAGTTTCTAAAAAAAATAAAAATATTCTTATACTCTTGAAAAGAAAGTCTGGACATAAGGCAACTATTTGGACAAATACCTTAGTCAATGAAATAATTTTAAAAAACAATAAAAGTGATATATCGATTTTAGTTGAACAATATTATAAAGATGAAGAATTAGAAAAATCTCTTATTAGTAAAACAAGTACATTTATTGATGGAGCTATTATATTTTATGAAGAAAAAGATGATAAGAGAATAAAGTTATTAGAAAAAAATAAGATACCTTTTATTATTTTTGGAAAGAGTTATGATGAAAAAAATATTTATGTAAGTAATGATGATTTTAATTCAAGTTTTGAAGCGACAAAGTATTTATTAGAGAAGCAATTAAAAGAAATAGTGTTTGTTTCAGCTGATAGTACCCCTATGAACGAGCAAAGGGTAAATGGAGTAGTAGAGGCATATAAAAAAAATCAAATAGATGAAAGTTTATTACAAATAGAGAGAGGAATAAATACTTCACAGGATGTAAAAGAGATAGTAAAAAAATATAAGAATAATTTACCACAATGTTTTTTTGTAAGTGGAGATGAAAAGGCTATTGTATTGATAAGAGAGCTTTTTAATATAGGGATAAAAGTTCCAGAAGATATAAAGGTAATGGGGTTTGACAATTTACCATTATCTCAATATACAATTCCATCTTTGACAACAGTATCAATGAATTATAAGGAATTGGCAGAAAAACTGTTAACTAAATTATTAAATATAATGGATAATAAACCAGAAATTTCAGAAGAGATTGAGAGTAAGTTAATAATAAGAGAGAGTACAATATAATTTATACATAAAACTTTTAAAAAAGAAGGAGTAGAAAATGAATAAAAAATTATTTGATGCAATTGAAGAAAAAAAAGTATTAATAGCAGCACATAGAGGAGCATTAGGTGGGAATATAATTGATAATACTTTTCTATCAGCAAAAACTGCTTTAGCTATGGGAGCAGATATAATAGAGATGGATGCAATTATATCAACAGATGGAATATTATATGCTTTTCATGATGGAGAGGAGAAAAAAAGATTCGATATTGAACAAAATATTAAAACATTATCTTCAAAGGAGATTGATGAATTAGAGTTTCTAAATGTATTAGCACAAAAATCTGGACAGCATGTATGGAGATTAGAGGAATTACTTTTAAAACTAAAAGGAAAATGTTTTATAAATTTAGATAGAAGTTGGGACTATTTAGAAGAAGTTTGTAATTTAGTAAAAAAATTGGAGATGGAAGATCAAGTTATTGTAAAAACACATCCAACAGATGAAGCTTTTGAATTTTTCAAAAATAATCCAACAAAATTTATGTATATGGTAATAGCCAAGAAAAAAGAAGATATATTAAAATTTATAGTACCAGAGATAAATATGGTAGCTGCTGAGATTTTATTTGAGACAGAAGATGATGAAATAATAGCAAAAGGTTTTTTGAATGAGTTAAAATCTAAAAATATAAATATTTGGTTGAATGCTATTACTTTAGGAGCTGAAGAGAGATTTAATTTAAGTGCTTATTATGATGATGATATGTCAATAGAAAATGATGGACAGGGTTGGAAATGGTTAATAGAAAGAGGTGCTAATATGATTCAAACAGATTGGCCAGCTTTATTAAAAAAATATAGAGAAGAATTAAAATAAAAACAGGAGGGATATAAGATGAAAAAAATTTTTTTAGCATGTGTGTTAGCGTTAACAATGATGGGGTGTGGAAGTAGTAAAGATGATTCTATAATAGTTTATACAAATTCTGGTTCTAATGGAAGAGATGTATTTTTAAAAGAATTAGCTAAAGAAAATGGATTTGATATAAATGTAGTAAGTGGCGGAGGAACAGATATAGCTAATAGATTGATAGCTGAAAAAAATAATCCAATAGCAGATGTAATTTTTGGATTAAATAATATAGAGTATGAAAAATTAAAAAAGGAAAATATTTTGAAAAAATTTAATCCGAGTTGGGCAGGAGAAATTCCAGAAGGATTATCAGATAAAGAGGGATATTACAATGCTATAACAGTAACTCCTTTACTAGCAATATATAATCCAAATATTATAAAAGGCGAGGATATTCCAAAGGATTGGACAGACTTGGCAACTAATCCAAAATTTAAAGACAAGTATTATCTTTTCAGTGCTATTGGAGGAACTGGAAAAGTTATTTTGTCAAGTGTAATCTCAAGATATAGAGATGATAATGGAGTCTTAAATGTTTCTAGTGAAGGTTGGAAAATGGTAGAGAATCTTTATTCTAATGGATATGTAGAAAGAGGAGAAGAAGACTGGTTTGGTAATTTAATGTCAGGAAAAAGACCTATTACAATGATTTGGGGTTCAGGAGCTTTAGAAAGAGAGAAAGCTAATAATTTCAAAGTAGGAGTTATGAGACCAGAGATAGGAGTTCCTTTTGTAGTAGAACATGTGGCATTAGTTAATAAGAAAAATAATACAGAAAATGTAGAGAAATTTGCTGATTGGTTAGGTTCTCCAGAAGTTCAAGAGAAGTGGGCACATGCTTTTGGAACAGCACCAGCTCACCTGAAAGCTTTGGAGAAAGCTCCACAAGAGGTAAAAGATTTAGTAGAAAGTGTAAAAATTCAAGATTTAGATTGGAAATTTATCAGCGAAAATGTAGATTCTTGGATAGAGAAAGTTGAATTAGAATATAGAAAATAGTATGGGAGAGTTAGTATGATAAATTTTGAAAACATAGAGATTAAGTATGGAGATTATGTTGCAATAGATAATCTAAACTTGGAAATAAATGAAGGTGAATTTTTCACAATGTTAGGACCATCTGGTTGTGGAAAAACTACTACACTTAGAACTTTAGTTGGATTTAATATCCCTACTAAGGGAAAAGTAACTATTGGAGATACTGATGTAACAAAGATGCCAACAGAAAAAAGAGGGGTAAGCATAGTTTTTCAAAGCTATGCTCTCTTTCCTACAATGAATGTTTATGAAAATATTGCCTTTGGATTAAATTTACAAAAAGTCCCTAAAGATGAAATAGATAGAAGAGTAAGAGAAGTAGCACAAAAAGTACAGATAACATCAGATAAACTTTTTAATAATGTCTCTGAACTTTCTGGTGGACAACAACAAAGAGTTGCTATAGCAAGGGCTTTAGTATTAAATCCTAAAATTTTATGTTTAGATGAACCACTATCTAACTTAGATGCAAAACTTAGAGTAGAGTTAAGAGGAGAATTAAAAAAATTACAAAATGAGTTGAAAATAACAACTATCTATGTAACTCATGACCAAGAGGAAGCATTGACTCTTTCTGATAGAATAGCTGTTTTTAACAAAGGAAAAATTGAGCAAGTAGGAACACCACAAGAGATATATACAAATTCTGCCTCTCCTTTTGTATGTGAGTTTATAGGAGAGATAAATAAGATAGAGGTAGAGGAAATAGAAAAATTAGGGTTAGAGAATATTTTTTCTAAAAAGACACCACTATATTTTAGATTGGAAAGCTTAGCTTTAGAAAAATTAAATAATGATGATATAGAATTTTTAGCAAAGGTAAAAGATGTAGAGTATACAGGAATTTTTAGTAAAATAACATATACTATCAATGGTGTAAAAGTAAGAAATATTGAAAAAAATGATGGAAGAAAGTTACCAAAAGTAGGAGAAGAGATAAAATTATATTTAAATCCTATGAAGATAATGCAATTTGGTGATGGATATGGAAAATAAAGGATTGGTATATATAAAAAATAATATTGGAAAAATTTTATTGAATTTATTATTGGTGTGGATAATAATATCTTTTATAATCTATCCAAATCTAAATATAATAAAAAATACTTTTGTTATAAATGGAGATATATCATTTAAAGCTTTTGGAAAACTTTTATCTTCTGAAAGAGCTGTGAAAAGTTTGATAAATAGTTTTATATTAGCTGTATCTCTTTCTATAACAGTAAATATTTTTGGAGTTTTTGTTGTATTAATAACAGAGTACTTTGATATAAAAGGAAGTAAAATTTTAAAGATAGCATATTTTACTCCATTAATCTATGGTGGAATTATTTTAGCTTCTGGATATAGGTTGATATATGGAGAGACTGGAGTAGTTACAACTCTGTTAGTAAAGATTTTTCCAAATTTTCCACTAAATTGGTTTGAAGGATATTTACCAGTATTATTTACTATGACATTTGCTTGTACTTCAAACCATCTAATCTTTTTGACAAATGCTATAAGAAATATGGATTATCAAGTGATTGAAGCAGCAAGAAATATGGGAGCTAAAGATAAGACAATCATCTTTAAAATTCTGATTCCTATATTAAAACCAGTTTTATTTGCTCTAACTATTTTGACTTTTTTAACAGGATTGAGTGCTGTATCAGCTCCACTTATTTTAGGGGGAGAGGGATTCCAAACAATTAATCCGATGATAATAACATTATCAAAATCCCAATACTCAAGAGATATTGCTATGTTACTTTCAATAATTTTAGGAATAGCAACAATTATTCTTTTACTTTTTATGAATAGATTAGAAAAAGGAAAAAATTATATCTCTGTTTCAAAGTCTAAGACAGTATTAAAAAAACAAAAGATAGATAATAAAGTTTTAAATTTTATGACTCATATGCTAGCTTATTTTATATTTCTTATCTATGTATTTCCAATAGTCATTGTAATTATATTCTCTTTCTCTGATATTAATTCAATAATAGCTGGAAGATTAAATTTATCTAATTTAACATTAGAACATTATAAAAAATTGTTTACAGATATTAGTTCATTTAAACCATATTTAGTAAGTTTAGTTTATTCAGCTGGAGCTTCAATAGGAGTAATAGCGTTTACTTTGACAATTTTAAAATTAATTCATAAGAAAGATACAAAGATAGCTAAATATTTTGAGTATTCTTGCCTATTGCCTTGGTTGTTACCAGCTACACTTATAGCTTTAGGATTTATGACAACATATGATAGTCCCAAATTTATTATTTTTAATAAAGTTTTAGTAGGAACTCCAGTTATAATGATACTAGCTTATATAGTTATAAAAATTCCATTTTCTTTTAGAATGTTAAGAGCTGCTTTTTTCTCGGTTGATGATTCATTGGAAGAAGCAGCAAAATCTATGGGAGCACCTACATTTTATACTTTTAGAAAGGTAATATTACCATTACTATTACCATCTGTATTAGCAGTTGGAGCTTTAGTGTTTAATTCTTTACTAATAGATTATGATTTATCAGTATTCTTATATCATCCATTACTTGAGCCATTAGGAATAGTAATAATGAAGAATACTACTGTTGAAGCCGATTTATCAGCTAAAGCTATGGTGTATGTATATTCTGTTACTTTGATGATTATTTCTAGTTTAGTTATCTATTATGTTTATGGAAGAGAGAAAAAGAAAAAGTAAATGGAGGGAGATAGTTGAGTGAATTTACCAATGAGTTACCATTATATGAAATAATTTTAAGGATAGTAATGGCTATAATTATTGGAGGAGTAATAGGGTATGAGAGAGGACATCAAAATAGACCAGCTGGTTTTAGAACTCATATATTAGTATGTTTAGGTGCTGCTATTGTTTCTATGATACAAGATCAATTAAGAGTGAATATTTTGAAATATACAATTTTACATCCAGAAGTAGCCCAAGTCTTAAAAACTGATTTAGGACGCATTGGAGCTCAAGTTGTTAGTGGTATAGGTTTTTTAGGAGCTGGAACTATAATGAGAGATAAAGGAATTATAGGAGGATTAACTACTGCAGCTTCTATTTGGGCAACAGGTTGTTTAGGACTTAGTATAGGTTGGGGCTTTTATTATTTAGCAATTCCAGCAGGAATTGGAATTATAATAGTTTTAGTAACTTTGAAAAAACTAGAGAGATACTGGATTGAAAATAAGCATATAATGAAGATAGATATTCAATACAATAAAGAATATTCTTATAGTGATATATTAATAAAAAACTATAATATTTTTAAAGAGATGAACGTAAGAATTAAAGATGTAACAAAATCTATTGAAGAGAATAAAATTTCTTATACTTTAATAGTGGCTAAACAGATGGAAGCAGTAGATGTATTACTAGAGCTTTCTAAGTATGAACATATATCACAAGTACAAATTCCATAATTATTAATAAAATATCAAATAAAAAATAGAGAGAACAGCAGAAAAATCTGAGGCACTCTCTATCTTTTATTTTTATCTAGAGGTTTGGTAAGCTAAATTATGAATAACTATATTCGATAGCTGAGAATTGTAAGCTAAGTTTTTTATAATTATCTCTTAAATATCTTATCTCTTCAATTAAATTATGAGAAGCGTTTGATATAGATATAAGATTTTTTAATTCTTTAGCACTTTTACCACAATCTTTAGCTACATTACTAAAAACTATATAGAGGAATGAAAGGGTAGTAGCCTGTATTCCTAAAAAGTCAATATTTATAGATTTACCTAATTTTATTCTTTTTGCAATTATTTTATACAACTGAAGTGCTTTTTTAGGAGAAGCAAGAACAGAAGTATTTAGTATTTTACTTAATATGAGCTTCATATGAAACCCTCCTTTAAAAGATATGAACTCTCCCACAAAATATTAAATAACTAATTATCAGGATAGGTAGCTTTACCTATTAATTTTCCTTTACTATTATAATATTTCCAAACTCCTTTAGGGATACCATTTTTAAATCTTCCTTGAACTTGAATCTGTCCATTAGGATGAAAAAGAAAATAATTTCCATTGTCTTTTCCATTTAGATAAGTTGTTTCAAAAATTTTTGTACCATTTTCTTGATAAAGAATATATTTACCAAAAAGTTTTCCATTTTTCCAACTTTCAATTGATTTAAGATTACCATTAGGATAAAAAGTTAACCATTTACCATGAGGTTTTCCCTCAAGATAGAAATTCCTATCTTTTTTAGTTATAACTTTTCCTGTAAAAGGAGAGGAGTCTTTTTTTAAATAGATAATTCCTCTTTTTTCTGTAATCTCATAATCATAAGCACTTTTAGTGCTAGAAAAACTTATATAGTTTATTATAAAAAATAAAATTAACAAATTGAATTTCACAGTACCACCTAAGAAATAAAAAAAACTATTCAACTAAAAAGATAACTATGATATAATAAAATTATCTTTATACTCTTTTGACTTAAAAATATAAAAAAAAGTTTAAAAGAAAATAAAAAAATGTAGGGGGATAAAAGTGGAAAATTATTCATTAGAGATGTTATTGATAATAACACTTATGATGGCTTACAAACTTTTGGTATTACATTAATGAGGAAGCACTGAAAAGGTTGCTTCCTTGTTTTATAAGGAGGGAATTTTGAGGGAGATAACATGTCCATTAGAGGCAATTTTTCATATATTGAGAGGTAAATGGGCTCCTATGATAGTATGGAGAGCAAGATTAGGAAATCAAAGACTCACTGATTTAAAAAAAGATATTTTAAATTGCAATGAGAAGATGTTGATTCAACATATAAATGAGTTGTTAGAGTATGGAGTTCTTGAAAAGATAGAGTATGATGTATATCCTAAACACACTGAGTATAAACTTACAGAGTTTGGGTGGAGTTTAATTCCTGTTCTAGCAAAATTTCAAGAAATAGGAATAGGATACTTACAAAATAGTCAGTTATTAACAAAAGATAAATAATATGATATCCTATAAAAAAACGTAGGAGGTATTATTTATGAAAAAGAGTTTAGTATTAGGAACACTTCTTTTAGGGGCATCAGCTTTTGGATTTGAACTTACAAGTTCTGGAATAGAAAATGGATATATTAAAGAGAAGTATGGACAATATGGAACAGAAAATATAAAAGGTATGCCATCTCTTTCACTTCCATTGGAGTGGAAAGGGGTACCTGAAGGAACAAAAAGTTTTGCTCTAGTGATGCAAGATTACGACGCTATCCCTGTAACAGGATTTTCTTGGATACATTGGGTTGCTGTTATACCAGGTAGCTATATAAAATTAGAAGAGAATGCAAGCTTAACAAATAAAGATATAATTCAAGGGGTTAATAGCTGGATATCATCAATGGGAGGACTTAGCAAAGCAGAGGCTTCTCACTTTGGAGGACCAGCTCCTCCAGATAAAGAGCATACATATGAAATAACTATATATGCTCTTGATAAGGAGATAAAATTAGAGAATGGATACTATCTAAATGAGCTTTATAAAGAGATGGAAGGGCACGTATTAGATAGTGCAACTTTAGAAGGAGTGTATAAGACAAAATAACTTATAGACTTTCCAACTCTGGAGAGTTTTCTGTAAAAACTTTTATTCCATTTTTTAAAAGTAATTCTGTGGTAGTACCATTTCCAGTGATGAGAGTTTTTGAAAAACTACCATCATAGATTAGACCACAACCACAAGATGGACTTTTAGCTTTAAGAATAGCTATTGAGCAGTTGAAGATTTTAGCAAGTCTAAGAGCTTCTTCTGCTCCTTTTTTATATTGCAAGGTTACATCTTCCATCTGGCTATTAATAACCTTATCCCCACATCTTTCTGAAGGAACTCTAGGTGTGGGAAGCCCACCTAATTGTTCTGGGCATATGGGAATAAGATTGTATTTAGAAAGTAATTTTTTTATTCTCTCTACCTCTTTAGATTTTCCATCATATCTACAAGCTACTCCTAATAAACAAGCACTAACTAAAATATTCATAGTTATTTCTCCTCAATTATCTCTAAACATTTTTCTTTAAATGAATTTGGAACTCTTTTTATTCTATGAGTAGAATAATCAAAACAAACTAGAAGTGTAGAACCATTGATAACCTTCTCATCATTTTCGTTGAAAATTTCATATTTTATATTAAAACTTGTTTTAGAAAACTCTATCTCAGTTATTTTTATAACTATACTATCATCAAGGAAAAGTTGTTTATTATATTCTACAAATCCATTTTTTTGAATAACTCCTGCCCCTTCTCCTAAGTCCATCTCACTTAACCCTAATGACTCAAAAAAATTCATTCTAGCCATTTGGAAGAAAAGTAAAGCTCTTTCATTTCCTACATGACCACCATAGTTAATATCTTCTTTTTGAATTTTATAATTAAATTGAAACATGAATCCTCCTAAATATCATAGATTTTTTTTAATAATTAAATTATAATATAATTAAATGGAAAAGAAAAGTGAAATCTTATAAGGGAGAGTGAAGATTGTGATAAGATATGGAATGGATAAAGATTTTGAAAAAGCTAAGAAAATTTGGCAGAAGTGCTTTTTAGATTCTGAAGATGAAGTAAAATTTTATTTTGATAACTTATATGATAGACATAAATATCTACTTTTAGAAGAGAATGGTGAAATAAAAGCTTCTCTCCATGAAAATCCCTATAGATTAAATTTTAATGGAACAGTTTTTGAATCTATCTATATAGTAGGGGTAGCAGTATCTCCAGAGTATAGAGGTAAGGGATATATGAATGAGCTAATAAGAGAATCTCTTATAGAAAACAGAAAAAGAGAGGTTCCCTTTGTATTTTTATCTCCAATAAATCCAGAGATATATAGAAAATATGGGTTTGAATATGTAACTAGATTAAGTAAATACTCTATGAGAACAGAGAATCTACCTTATAATAAGATAGAGAGAGCTTATGATATAAAAAGAGTAGAATTAAACAGTGAAGATGAACTCTATGAAGATTTGGTAGAGGTATACAATAACCAGATGTCAGAGATATCTCTATATGTAGAGAGAGATGAAAAATATTATAGAGATTGGGTAAGGGAGATAAGAAGCGATGGTGGAGATGTATTTTCTATCTATTTAGATGAGGAGATAAAGGGATATATTGCTTTTTATAGAAGAGAAAAGATAGAGATTAGAGAGATTTTTGCTAAAGATAGGAGAGCCTTAGAAAATCTTTTAGCTTTGGTAAAAACTTTCAAAGAGTATTACCCAAAGTTAGAGATAAAAAATATTGATGGAAAGTATTTAGAGTATTGTTTTGTAAATCAAAAATCTTTTGAAAAGATAGAGTTTCCATTTATTATGGGAAGAATTTTAAATCCTATGGAAGTTTTTAAAATGATGAATATTTATGATATTGATATGAAAATATTAGTAACTGATAGCATAATAGTGGAAAATAATGGTGTATATAGATTTACTCAAGAGGGAGAATTAACTTATAATGAAGCAGGAGATTGGGATATAAAAATTGATATTGGAGATTTATCTTCATTGATATTTGGGCAACTTAGTATAGATGAGTTAGTTTTTCTTGAAAAGTTAGAAGTAAAAAATAAAGAGGTAATAAAAAGGATAAGAGAGAAAGGTATTTTTACATTGAAGAGAAACTATATTCAAGATTATCAATAAACACTTACAAAAAATAGTAACTACTCAGCCAGTAAATTAATTTGAGAAAGCTCAAAGAATTGTGTAATTTATGAAGCCATAGTTAATCAACTTCTTGGAATATGGAACAATTCTTAGTTTTCTTTTTAAATAAGAAATATCTGAATAATTACAAAAAATATAAAAGCTGTCAGAAAATAACTGACAGCTTTTATATTAAATTAAGTAAATTAAAACTCTTTAAAAGAAAGGATACTTGAATTATACATTAACCTACTAAAAAAGTCAAGAATATTTTTTATTTTTTTAGTAAAGAAATATCTTTAAGGGATAATTTAGGAACAAAGTGATGGTTATTATCATCTCTAGAGTATGTTGTATTACCATCAATTGCCTCAGTAATAGTTACAGTATCCTTAGGTTCTCCAAGGGTAAGAAGTGTATGAGAAACATACCCTTCTGGTAATCCTACTAATTTATCTACTTCAGGTTTATTGTATGAACCAATTATGCAACCAGCATATCCCATCTCATTAGCTACTAACATAATATTTTGAGAAGCAATTCCCATATCAAAATAAAGACTTCTTTCAGTAAAATTAACTAAAGGATTTTCACTACACATTAGAATATATGCAGTAGGAGCTTCTTCAATAGTTGGATTCCAAGGGATAGCTCCAGCAAATTTTACAAGAGGAAATATTTTTTTGCAAAGTTCCTCATCATTTATTAAGACATATCTAAGTTTTTGAGCATTTCTAGTAGAAGAAGCATATCTAGTACTTTCCACCATTTCTTCTAGCTCTTCCATAGAGATTTTTTTCTTAGTAAAACTTCTATGAGAACGAATCTTTTTTAAAGTTTCCATAATCATAATCAATTACCCCCATTTAAAATTAATTCTCTATACTCCTTGGCTGAAATTTTAGTTTTAGGAAGATTTTTACTACTTAATTTTCCAGCTAACTCCCTTCCAAATATTCCAGAATTTTTTGAGTTGATATGAGTGATAGCAATAGCTAAAGCATCAGCAGCATCATCAGGCTTAGGAATTTCAGAAAGTCCTAAAATTCTCTGTACCATAAGTTGTATCTGTTTTTTTTCAGCTTTTCCATATCCAGTAATACCTGTTTTTACTTGAAGAGGGGTGTAGTGGTTTATCACAAGATTATTCTGCCTTCCACATAGAACAATAACTCCTCTAGCTTGACCTACTGATATTACTGTCTTATTATTTTTGAAATAGAATAGCTCCTCTATTGCCATCTCACTAGGAGAATATTTTTTTATTATCTCTGTAAGTTCTGAATAAATTTTACAAAGTCTATCCTCCATAGGCATATCTTTATCAGTATAGATACAACCATAATCTATAACATTAAATCTATTATTTTCAAAGTCTAAAATAGAAAAACCTACAATAGCAGTTCCTGGGTCAATACCCAATACTCTCATAAAATTTTTCACCTCATCAATCTTTAGATACGTCTACCCACTCACCTTGAGTGATTTTGGCAAGCATATCTACACTAATTTTTACAGCAGAGTGTGGAGAGCCACCAGCAGGGTATACTATATCAAACTCCTTTAGAGTTTTATCTAAGTATATTTTAAGAGGAGTCTTTAATCCAAAGGGACATACTCCTCCCACTGGGTGTCCAGTTGCTTCAACTACCTCATCAAAAGGAATCATTACAGCTTTTTCTTGGAAAATAGCTTTAAATTTTTTATTATCAAGTTTAGCTGTCCCTTTACTAAGAATAAGAATATACTCTCCATTTTTTAATTTATATCCCATAGTTTTAGCAATTTCATCTTCCATTATTCCAAAGGCTTCAGCAGCTAATTTAACCGTACTAGTATCCTTTTGTGATTCCTCTACATAAAGTGGAAGATTATTCTCTTGAAAAAAATTTTTAACACTCTCTAAGCTCATGATAAAATTTCCCCCTTTGTTTTATCTAGTTATTATTTTTTAAAATTAAAATCTGTTTGTCTAAGTGCTTCATATAAAATTATAGCAGCAGAGTTTGAAAGATTTAATGAACGTCCCATATCTATCATAGGAATAGTGATACAGTTTTCTTTGTGGGCATTTAAAATCTCCTCTGGGATTCCTCTTGACTCAGGTCCAAACATTACAAAGTCATTTTCTTTAAACTCTATATTAGAATATCTTTGTTTTGTTTTAGTAGTAGCATAGAAAATTCTTGCTCCTTTGTTAGCTTCTACAAACTCTTCATATGATTCCCATACCACTAAGTCTACTAGATGCCAGTAGTCTAATCCAGCTCTTTTTAATTGCTTTTCATCTAAAGAGAATCCAAGTGGCTTTATAAGATGTAATTTTGTATTTGTAAGAACAGAAGTTCTTCCTATATTTCCTGTATTATAAGGTATTTCAGGATTTAATAAAACTATATTCAAAGTAATTCCTCCTTAAAAATTTATATACATATAATTATAACATAGATTTTGAAAATTATCAGTAATATTTTGACAAGAGAGAAGAGGTAAAGTATAATATTTATGTAGACAATAAAGAAGATGAATTGGAGGAAAAAATGAAGATACAAACTTTTTATTTAGGAAGTTTAATGACAAATTGTTATTTAGTATGGAATGATAAAAATGAAGCATATCTTTTTGATTGTGGTGGAGAAAATATAGGAAGAGTAGAAACTTTTATAAAAACTCATGGACTTACTTTAAAGTACATGGTATTAACTCATGGACATGGAGATCATATAGCAGGTCTTAATAGAGTAAAGGAGTTATATCCAGAAGCAACTGTATATATAGGAAAAGAGGAGGGAAGTTTTTTAACTGAGCAAGAATTAAATCTTATGAAGTACATCAATGGAATAGGATTTACTTATGATGGAGATTATGTAACAGTAAAAGAGGGAGATATGGTAGGGGAGTTTAAAGTTTTAGACACTCCAGGTCATACAATAGGATCTAAGTGCTTCTACAATCCAGAAAGTAAGATACTGATATCTGGAGATACAATGTTTAAAAGAAGTTTTGGAAGATATGACTTACCTACAAGTGATGGAACAATGTTATTTAATAGTTTGAGAAAACTTTGTACAGAGCTACCAGAGGATACAAAGGTATATAGTGGACATAGTGAAGTTACAACTATTGGTGAAGAAAAAGCATTTTTAACTATGCAAGGAATGATATAAGAGGTGAAAATATGGAAAAGATATATGATGTAATAATAGTAGGAGGAGGACCAGCAGGACTTACAGCTGGATTATATACAGGAAGAGCAAAATTATCTACATTGATAATAGAAAAAGCTGGAATGGGAAGTTTATATATGGCTCATAAGATAGATAACTATCCAGGATTTCCAGAGGGATTAACAGGAACAGAGTTAAATAATCTTATGAAAGAACAAGCTAAAAAATTTGGAGCTGAGTTTGTAGAGGGAACACTTTTAGGATTTGATCCATATGAAGAGGTAAAAATAGTAAAAACTGATGCTGGAAATTTTAAAGGAAAAAATATAATTGTTGCCACTGGAACAGGAAAAAGTTTTGTTAAAAAGATTAAAGGAGAGAAGGAGTTACTAGGTAAAGGTGTTTCTTACTGTGCCACTTGTGATGGAGCATTTACAAAGTTTATGACTGTATCTCTTATAGGACAGGGAGAGGAGTTAGCAGAGGAAGCTCTATTTTTAACAAAGTTTTCTAAACATATAAGAGTTATGGTAACAGAAGATGAGTTTAAATGTAGTAAAGAGAGTTATGAAGCTCTTACTTCTTCTGAAAAAGTGGAGATAATCACAGGAGTAAAACTTCTTGAGATAAGAGGAAAAGAGTATGTAGAGGAGTTATTAGTAGAGGAGAAGGGAGAGGAAAAAACTTATAAATCTGACTTTGCTTTCCTATATCTTGGAACAAAAAATAATACAGAGATGTATGGAGAGTTTGCAAAATTAGATAAAGAGGGATATATAATAACTGGAGCAGATATGAAAATGAATGTAGAGGGAATGTATGCTGCAGGGGATATTAGAAGTGGAGTTGTAAGACAGGTTACAGTGGCAGCTGCAGAGGGAACAGTAGCTGCTCTTGAGGTAATAAAGAGAGTTTTAAAGAAATAATATCAATTTAAAGAAGGAAATTTAAGATTTTTCTCGAAGATATAAATATAGCACACTTGGACTTTATTACTCAAAGGAGTTGATTCATATGAGAAAGATTTTTGTGTTAGATACTAATATTCTTATCCACGACCCTAAGTGTATCTATAATTTTAGAGGAAATGATGTTATTCTCCCTATATATGTAGTAGAGGAAATTGACAAATTAAAAAGAAATCAAAATACTGCTATACAGGCAAGAATGGCTTCAAGAGTCTTAGATGAGATAAGAAATAAAGGAAGTTTAGCTAAAGGTGTAGAACTTCCACAAGATATTTTTTTCAAAGTGGAGATAAAAAATGATAGAAGTCTATTACCAGCTAATTTAAGTAAAGATGTAATGGATAACAATATTATCTCTGTAACATTTGGAATAAAAAAAGAGAATCCAGACAGAAGAGTAATAATAGTAACTAAAGATATAAATATGAGGATAAAAGCAGATTCATTAGGGCTTGAAGTAGAGGACTACAATACTGATAGAGTAGAGTATAACGAGTTATATGATGGATTTTTTGAAGTAGATGTAGATAAAAAGCTCTATGATAAATTTGATAAAGATGGTAAGATTGATTTTACTGATTTAAAAAGAGAGGATATTTTACCAACACCAAACTGTTTTTTCAAATTAAAATATAAAGATAATATTTTATGTGGTAGATATATAGAGGGAAAAATCAAAAAATTTATTCTAGGAGATGGACAAGCTTGGGGGCTTAGAGCTAGAAATGATGAGCAGAGATTTGCTATGGAACTGCTTATGGACGACAGTGTAAAAGTAGTTACATTGGTGGGAGGAGCAGGAACTGGTAAGACACTTTTAGCTATTGCTGCTGGACTAGAGCTTGTAGTAGAGAAAAAAAGATATAAAAAGATTTTAATAGCTAGACCTATTATCCCTATGGGAAAAGACTTGGGATACCTTCCAGGAAGTGAAAAAGAGAAGTTAAAACCTTGGATGCAACCGATTTTTGACAATATAGATTTCTTAAGTGAAGCTAAAGAGGATAGGGCTGGAGAAAAGGTAGTAGAGGGATTAGAGTCTATGGGTATGATGAAGATAGAGCCACTTACATATATAAGAGGTAGAAGTATACCTAAGGGATTAATTATCATAGATGAGGCTCAAAACTTGACACCATTGGAGATAAAAACGATAGTAACTAGAGCTGGACAAGATACTAAGATAATATTTACTGGAGACCCTCAACAGATAGATAACCCATACCTAGATGCTAATACTAATGGACTTACTTATATGGCTGACAAATTAAAATTTGAAAAGATAGTAGGGCACATCACTTTGAAAAAAGGAGAAAGGTCTGAAATAGCAGAGATAGCTGCAAGATTATTATAGATAAATTATAACTAAAATAGAAAAATGGATTTCCTTGTTATTTTTTATAAAATAATGGGAAGTCCATTTTTATTTTATATTGAAATCAATTATTCTCTATGATACAATATGATGTATAGTAAAAATTAAAAGAGGTAGAAATGAGGAAATTTTCTATTTTAATTCAGTTGAGGTTTATTTATGTATATATGTTTATATATTTAGTTATTGGTTATTTTTATGATAGCTATTTAAAACATATAGGTTTATATAAATTTATAGAAACATATTTTGGAATAAGTTTCTTTTTCATATTGTTTTTGGTGTTGTTAGATTTTTACTCCTATTTTATAAGATGTAGTAGAAAAAAAATGGTGTACAGCACAAGAAAATTTTTCTTCTGTATTTTAGTAATAAGTTGTATATTTCTATATTTTATGTACAACTTAAATATTCCACTGAAAAAAGAGTTAGCAGATGAAAAACTTTTAGCAAAGAGTATAGAGATAATTTTTTATCAGAAAAAATTTGGGCTTATACTTGCATTTCTTTTTGATATCTTAATAAGCAAATTTTATTTTTTATATCTATATATAGTTTTTTACTTGTTGGCTTTTATCTCATTTTTCTTTATAGGGGCAAAAACTATTAGAAAAATTATTGGAAAAATAATAATGGCTGAAAAGGAAAGAAGAGAGATAAAAAGAAATAGAGAAGCATTAGAAGAGCAAGAGAGAATAATAAAATGGATAGAGGAAAAAGAGAGACAAGCAAGGGAGGAAGAAAAGGATGATATTGGCATCTAAATCTCCAAGGAGAAAAGAGATACTAGAAAATATAGGTTTTAATTTAGTGATAAAAAGTGAAGATATAGAAGAAGTAAGTGATAAGGTAGAGGTTGTAGAAAAGATAAAAGATATTGCTTATAAAAAAGTGGAAGCTGTAGCAAAAAAATATCCAAATGAGTATGTAGTAGGAGCAGATACTATAGTAGAGGTAGATGGAGATATAATAGGAAAACCTAAAGATGAAGAGGAAGCTAAAAAAATATTACAAAGGTTGTCAAATAGAAGTCATAATGTAATAACAGCATTTTCTTTTATAAATAAATCTAAAGATATCTGTATAAAAGATGTGGCTATTACAAAGGTTTACTTTAAAGAGCTATCTTCAGAGATGATAGAATGGTATATAGCTAGTAAAGAGCCTATGGATAAAGCTGGAGCTTATGGGATACAGGATAAAGGTTCAATATTTGTAGAAAAGATAGAGGGGGATTTCTTTACTGTAATGGGATTTCCAATAGAAAGATTTATGGAAAGATTAAATGAATTAGGAATAAAACTAAAAGATATTGAAAGAATATAGTCAGAGGTGAAAAATGAAAAAGATAATTAATAAATTTTTAGGAATATTTTCAGAGGATTTAGGAATAGACTTAGGGACATCAAATACATTGATCTGTGTAAAAAATAAAGGGGTAATCTTAAATGAGCCTTCAGTAGTAGCTTTAAATCTAAAAACAAAAGATGTATTTGAAGTGGGAGAGAGAGCAAAACTTATGCTTGGTAGAACACCTGGAAATATTCAGACAATAAGACCTTTAAAAAATGGAGTTATTGCTGATTATGAAGTTACTGAAAGAATGATAAGAAATTTTTTAAAAAAAGTAAATCCTAAAAAAGGGTTAGCAAGCCCAAGAGTAATAATCTGTGTACCTGCTGGAGTAACTCAAGTAGAAAAGAGAGCTGTTATAGATGTAACTAGAGAAGCAGGAGCAAGAGAAGCGTACTTGATAGAGGAGCCTATGGCAGCAGCTATTGGAATAGGATTAAATATATTTGAACCAGAGGGAAATCTTATCATTGATATAGGAGGAGGAACTTCTGAAATAGCTGTAATATCTTTAGGAGGAATAGTAAAAACTTCATCATTTAGAGTGGCAGGAGATAGATTTGATACTACAATTATAGATTATGTAAGACAAAAACATAATTTATTAATAGGAGAGAGAACAGCTGAGGAGATAAAGAAAAAAATAGGAGCTGTTATGGATTTAGAAGAGGAAGAGTGTATTGAGATAAGTGGAAGAAATGCTTTAAATGGACTTCCTAGAGATATAAAAATCTGTTCCTCTGAGATAGTAGAAGCTCTTGGAGATTTAGTTCAACAAATAATAGAAGAGGTAAAAGTAATATTAGAAAAAACTCCACCAGAATTATCTTCAGATATTAAAAGAAAAGGACTTTATATAACAGGAGGAGGAGCTCTTTTAAGAGGTATAGATAAGAAAATATCTGAAAATTTAAATCTAAATGTAACTGTGTCAGAAGATCCATTAAATTCTGTAATAAATGGAATACAAGTACTACTTAAGAATTTTGATGTTTATAAGAAAGTATTAATCTCTCCAGAGAGTGATTATTAATTTTAGAAAGAGGGAATATATGAAAAAATTTATAATATTATTTATGATAATTCATATTTTTTCATATGCTAACTATCTCATTAGTAATAGTGAGATAGTTCTTTTTTATGATAAAAGTTATAATAGTGTTCATTATATGAGAGGAGATGTTTTCCAAGGGATAGATATATCAAGAATAGAGGGAAAGTTGATATTAGATGGAGAGAAAGTCATCTCAGTTAATAAATATTTTGAAAGTGCTAATCTGATACCACAGACTAATATATTAAAATTAAACTATAACATAGATGGAAAATATCTTACAGTAAATATAATTCCATCTATGATAGAAAAAGATAAATTGTATTTTGTAGTGGAATTTGTAAATTTTCTAAAGGATAATAGAAAGGTTGATTTTGCTTTTAGAATAGCACCACAATATGATAATAAATATGTTGAGTATAATGAGAGTAAGGACTCATACGGATATGATAGATTTTACTTCAAATCGGAAAATTATAAGGGAGAGACTTATATAGCGAGAGACTCTGTCATAGAAGAATTGATGTTAGAAAAAGTTGAAGGAAAAATTAAAAAATATCAAGATGATAATATGTACTATATTATTCATAATGTAGATTATAATAAGCCGATAGAGTTTGTAGTAAAATTTTATAGAGATTTTGAAGAAAATAAAAAAGAGGAAGGAACAGAGGTATTATCTAAAGAGTTAGCATATTGGGAAAATGTAAATAGTAATATAAAGTTTTTAGATAGAAGAAATAACTTTTTTAATCAGTTAAGAAATTTAGAAGTAATGGTTTCAAGAGCAGTTATTCCTAATCAAATCTCTTATAATACAAGTGATGAGAGTTTAAATACCAAGATGAAGCTATATTACTTAACTAGTAAATATGATAAAAATTTTAATCCTAGTAAGTTTTTAGAAGATTTATATAGTAAAAAAAGCGAAAATCAAAAAGTTGTTTATTATACTTTCCTTTTTAAATATTTAAATGTAAGCGGAGATTATTTAGCTCCAAAACTTTTAAATGAGAAAATAATTCCAGAAGTAGAATCAATATTGGGATATTTAGAAGAGGAAAATGAAGAAATTATTAATATAAGGGATAATATAAATAACTATTATTGGTATTATGAGTTGATAAATAATATAGAAAATAGACCTGAATTTGTTGAAAAGAGAGATTTTATATTAGCTAAGAAAAAATTATTACTAGATTATATCAATAAAAACTATGTGTTAGATGATGGTTTAAAAATAAGAAAGGAATCTAGTGAGAGCTATTATAAAAATATAAGATTTATGAGTTTTCTTCCAAAGGAAAAGCAGTTAAAAATTCTTAAAGAGGATTATAAAAAATATTATAATAGATTTTATGGATTATTAAAGCCTAAAGGAGAAGAGAGAATAGATTTAGGTTATAATTTAGATTTTATAATAAAATTATATGAGAATGGAGAGAGAGATTTAGCAGATATTTTATTTGCTAACTTAGAAACTTATATTAGAAGAAATGACTACTATATAATACCAGATATTTATCCAGATAAAGATAATCCAGCTGGAATCTATGGAGAGTTACTGTATCTTTATTTTATAGCAGCAGAAAATAAGGAGAGATATGGAAATTAAAAACAAGATAGAAGCAATTTTACTTTTAGGTGGAGATGAAGTAAAGATAAGAGAGCTTTGTAAATTTTTCTCTATACCATTAGAAGAGATGTTGAAAATCTTAGAGGAATTAAAAAATGATAGAAAAGAAACAGGAATAAATATAGAGATTGATGGAGAAGTAGTGAGCCTTGCTACAAATCCTATCTGTGGAGAGATAATCAATGATTTTTTTCAACAGGAGAGTAAGCCTAAAAAACTTTCAGGAGCAGCATTAGAAACTCTCTCTATAATAGCTTATCGTCAACCTATAACTAAAGGTGAGATAGAAGCTATAAGAGGGGTATCCGTAGATAGAATTATTCAAAACTTAGAAGAGAAAAAATTTGTTAGGGTTTGTGGGAAAAAAGAGGCAATTGGTAGACCAAATCTATATGAGGTAACTGATAAATTTTTAAGTTATATTGGAATAAGAAGTATAGAGGAGTTACCTAACTATTTTGAAGTAAAAGGAAGTAGTGAAGATGGAAGAGATTAGAATAAATAAGTACCTTGCTTCTTTAGGTGTAGGCTCAAGAAGAGAGATAGATAAGCTTATAGAAGAGGGAAAAATAAGAGTAAATGGAGAGATAATCAGTGCTGGAGTAAAGGTAACTGATAAGGATATAATAGAGGTAAAAGGGAAAAAAATCTCTAGAGATATGGAGAAAAAAGTATACTATATGCTAAATAAACCTTTAGAAGTGCTTAGCTCTGCAAAAGATGATAGAGGAAGAAAAACAGTAGTAGATATAGTAAAATGTAAAGAGAGAATTTTTCCAATAGGGAGATTAGATTATAATACAACAGGACTTATACTACTTACAAATGATGGAGAGCTTTTTAATAGAGTGATACATCCTCGTTCAGAAGTATATAAGGAGTACTATGTAAAGGTACTTGGAGAGATAAAAGATAGCTCTATAAAAAAATTAGAAGATGGAGTGGAGCTAGAAGATGGAATTACTCTTCCTGCCTATGTAAAACTTATCTCTAGAGAGAGAGGTAAAAGTGAACTTATGGTATCTATTAGAGAGGGAAGAAATAGACAGGTAAGAAGAATGTTAGAAGCTGTAAATACTCCTGTACTTGTATTAAGACGTGAGAGAATAGGAAAATTATCTTTAGGAAAATTAAAGGTAGGAGAGTATAGAGAGCTTACAGATAGTGAAGTAAAATATCTATACTCATTATAAAATTATTAGCAAATTTATAAAAGTATGGTATAATTAAATGAAATATTTAAGGATAATTCAGAATAACGAAGATTCACTTTTTAACTAAGAAAATTCTAAGAATTGTGAAATTTATGGAGAGGAGTTAGATTAACTCAGCGAAATCGAACGCTAAAAAATGCAATAAGTCAAAGACTTAACCCTTGCATTTTTAGTGAGATAAGCCATAGTTAATCAACTTCTTGGAATATGGAGCAATTCTTAATTTTCTTTTATAAAGAAAGTTATTCTTGAATAGAGAATTAAAGGGAGGAAAAAGATGGCACTAACAAGAGAAGAGGTTTTAAAAATAGCAAAGCTTGCTAGATTAAAATTTCAACCTGAAGAGATTGAAAAATTCCAAGTGGAATTAAATGATATTCTTGGGTATATTGATATGTTAAATGAAGTAGAAACTGAAGAGGTATCAGCACTATCACAGGTAAACTCTCACGTAAATAACTTAAGAGATGACAGTGTAAGAGAATCACTTACTGTGGAAGAGGCACTAAAAAATGCTCCAGATGGAGAAGATGGTGCTATTATAGTTCCAAAAGTTGTAGGAGAGTAGAGAAAATATTAAGGAGGAATTTTTCTATATGAAAAACTTATATAAATTAACTGCCTCTGAGATAAGAGAAAAAATCTTAAATAAAGAGGTTAAAGTAGAAGAGTTAGTAAAAGAAACTTTTGAAAGAATAGAAAAAGTAGAGGGAAAAGTAGGAAGTTTTGTACATTTAAGAAAAGAAAAAGCTCTTGAAGAAGCTAGAATATTAGATGAGAAAATAGCTAGAGGAGAAAAAGTAGGAGCATTAGCTGGAGTACCTGTAGCTATAAAGGATAATATGGTATCAAAGGGAGATATCACTACTGCTTGTTCCAAAATATTGGGAAACTATGAAGGAATCTATGATGCAACTGCTGTTAAAAAATTAAAAGAGGCAGATGCTATAATAATTGGAATTACTAATATGGATGAGTTTGCTATGGGAAGTACAACAAAGACATCTTTCCACCATTTAACTAAAAATCCTTGGGATGCTACAAGAGTTCCTGGAGGAAGTAGTGGAGGAGCAGCAGCTTCAATAGCAGCTCAAGAGGTATACATATCTTTAGGTTCAGATACAGGAGGAAGTATTAGACAACCAGCTTCATTCTGTGGAGTAGTAGGAATGAAACCTACATATGGAAGAGTATCAAGATATGGACTTATTGCCTTTGCTTCATCTCTTGACCAAATAGGACCTATGGCTAAATCAGTAGAAGATGTTGCTCTAACTATGAATGTAATAGCTGGGGTAGATGATTACGATGCTACTGTTGTAAATTGTGAAGTACCTGACTATACAGAATTTTTAAATCAAGATATAAGAGGAATGAAAATAGGAGTACCTAAGGAGTACTTTATAGATGGAATAAATCCAGAAGTAAGACAAATAATGGAAGATGCAATAGAGAAATTTATCACTTTGGGAGCTGAGATAGTAGAGATATCTCTACCACATACAAAATATGCTGTACCTACTTACTATGTAATAGCTCCAGCAGAAGCAAGTTCTAACCTTGCTAGATTTGATGGTGTAAGATATGGATATAGAAGTGAAAATATCCAAAATATCAATGACCTATACGTAAACTCAAGAAGTGAAGGATTTGGAGATGAAGTAAAAAGAAGAATAATGATAGGAACTTATGTTTTAAGTGCTGGTTTCTATGATGCATACTTTAAGAAAGCTCAAAAGGTAAGAGCTAAAATAAAAGAGGATTTTGATAGAGCATTTGAAAATGTAGATGTAATATTTACTCCAGTATCTCCAAGTACAGCTTTTAGATTAGATGATAAAAAGACTCCAATAGAGTTATATTTAGAAGATATTTTTACAATCTCTGCTAACCTTGCTGGTATACCTGGAATATCTATTCCAGCAGGAAAAGCACAAGGATTACCAGTAGGTATTCAACTACTAGGAAAACCTTTTGGAGAGGGAGATTTAATTAAAGCTGGTTCAGCTTTTGAAAAAGTAAGAGGAGAATGGGAGCTTCCTGAATTAGACTAGGAGAAAAGGAGAAAAGATATGAGAGAATGGGAATCAGTAATCGGGCTTGAGGTCCACCTACAATTAAAAACTGGAACAAAGGTTTGGTGTGGTTGTAGTGCTGACTATGACAATGCTGAAGCAAATACACATACTTGTCCTATCTGTTTAGGACACCCAGGGGCATTGCCAAAACTAAATAAAAAAGTAGTAGAGTATGCAGTAAAAGCTGGACTTGCTCTTAATTGTAAAATAAATAATGAGAGTAGTTTTGATAGAAAAAACTATTTCTATCCAGATACTCCAAAGAACTATCAAATTACTCAATTTGATAACTCTTATGCTGGAAAAGGATATCTAGAGTTTAAATTAAATTCTGGAAGAATGGTAAAAGTAGGAATTACAAAATTACAAATAGAGGAAGATGCTGCAAAATCTATACATGCTGAGCATGAGTCACTAATAAATTTCAATAGAGCATCTATACCATTAATAGAGATAATATCAGAGCCAGATATGAGAAGTTCTGAAGAGGCTTATGAGTATCTTAATACTTTAAAGAGTGTAATAAAATATACTGGTATCAGTGATGTATCAATGGAATTAGGTTCACTTAGATGTGATGCTAATATATCTGTAATGGAAAAAGGATCAAAAGTTTTTGGAACAAGAGTAGAGGTAAAAAATCTAAACTCATTTAAAGCTGTTGCTAGAGCTATTGATTATGAAATAAGTAGACAGATAGAAACTATTGAGAATGGTGGAAAAATAGACCAAGAAACAAGACTTTGGGACGAAGAAACTCAAACTACAAAGGTAATGAGAAGTAAAGAGGAGGCTATGGACTACAGATATTTCCCAGAGCCAGACTTATTAAAACTTGTTATCACAGATGAAGAGATAGAAGCTATTAGACAAACTATGCCAGAATCTAAAGTTGAAAAGTTAGCTAGATTTATAAATGACTATGGATTACCTGAATATGATGCTAATATTCTATGTGAAGATATAGAGTTAGCTGATTATTTTGAGAAAGTTGCTAAAACTTCTGGAAATGGAAAACTAAGTGCTAACTGGATAATGACAGATGTTATGAGAATATTAAAAGAGAAAAATATAGATATAGAAAAATTCTCTATATCTGCTGAGCATCTAGGAGAGATAATAGCTCTTATAGAGAAAGGAACTATCTCTACTAAGATAGCTAAGGAGTTATTTGAGATAAAACTTACTGATGAGAGAGCTCCTGAAGTAATTGTAAAAGAAAAAGGAATGGTGCAAGTAGCAGATACTGGTGCTATTGAAGCTATGGTAGATGAGGTAATAGCTAATAATCCTAAGATGGTAGAGGATTATAAAAACTCTGATGAAGGAAGAAAGCCAAGAGTAATTAAAGGGCTAATAGGACAAGTAATGAAACTTTCTAAAGGAAAGGCAAATCCTACTTTAGTTACAGAGATAATGACTAAAAAATTATCTTAAGAATATTAATAGTTTTGAGTTATTAAGTGGAGACTATTTACTTTCTAGGAATATATTGTATAATATACTAAGAAATAAAACTAGATAAGGAGGTAGTTTCTATGAAGAAGACATTAATAGTTTTGGGAATTTTTGTAGCATTGTTAGGAATGACTGCATGTACACGTACTGAGAAAAATGTAGCAACAGGAGCAGCTGTTGGAGCTGTTGCTGGACATGTTATTGGTGGTAGTGGTACAAGTACTGTAATTGGAGCTGGTTTAGGAGCTGGAGTTGGGGCTATAATGTCTGAAAAAGATAAATAGCTACCCTATATAATATAATAAATAAAAAGAACTACACTTTTTATCTAGATTAAGATAAAAGGTGTAGTTTTTATATTATTTTAAAAAAATCTTGGAAAATGATGAAAATGTAATCTGTGTAAAAATGGTAGTGGAATATGGAAAAAATATTCTATTAAATAAAGTATTATTATGATAATTAGTATAATCCAAAGGATGTTACTATTTGAGGTGGAATTTTCACATGAACATTTTTTTCTAAAAAGAATAAAGAATAATAATATGATAATAAGTAAAAGCATTTATTTTTCCTCCTTTTTTGAATAAGAGCTAATAAGTTCCTTTATATCTTTATTTAATTCTAAAGCTTTTTCTGTATAACGCTCTGGATATTTAATTATATTTATATTAAGGTTTTCCACTAATTTTTCTTTTTCTCTTATTGCTTCATTCAATTTAATTTCTAAATTTTGTTTTTCTTTTTCATTTTTAGAATCATTAATCTTCTGTTCTAAACTAATGATAGTAAAATCCAAATCTTTCATAAGATTATTAAAAATATCTTGTTGTTCCTCTTTTAAAAATGTTTTTAAATATTTATAATTTGGAGTATCTAAGTAATCTCCAAATGATAAAATAGAATTAATAGATAAAATAGTAATTAAAAATAATTTTCTCATGTTTTTTCCCTTCTGTATTTATTATAAGATAAGAATACTCTTTTATTGTGTCCTAAGTATGTCAAGAAAAATATAGAAATTTTATTATGAGAAAGATGATGAAATTATGAAAATAAAAAGTTGAAAAAAACAAAAAAATACAAGTTAATTACATAAAAATATCAATACTAGGGTATATACTACAAACATAGAAAAAAGTTATAAGTGTGCTAATCCTTATAATAATTATCTTAACCAAAATCCACAAGATGATAATCTATATTCTCCCAAAATTAAGGTTATCATCTTCAATGTCAATAACTGTTTAGCAGTTTATTATAAATAAATACTAGGGGGTATTTTTATGAAAAAATCAATGTTATTAGTAGGTGCGTTTTTAGCAGTTGCAGCTATGGCACAAGCAAAAGAAGTTGTACCAGCTCCAGTAGTAGTAGAAGAAGCTCCAGTACAAATTGTAGAAAAAGAAGTTATTGTCTATAGAGACAAAGAAGAAGGATTCAGACCTAATGGTTATGTAGATTTACAATACAGATACTATGGAGATACTGAAGGAAATGGAACAAACTATTCTTCTAAACCTGCAGATAATAGAGCAGATGGATGGAATACAAATAATAACTATTCAAGAATCCAATTCCAAGGAAATATCAATATGACTGAAAAACAAAACTTAGAATGGAGAATTAGAGGATATAACTCTTTAGATGAAAATGATAAATCAAATCCAACAGCTAAAGATAATGGAACTGAAACAAGATTAAGATATTTCTATGACCATGGATATTTAGGAGATTCTAAAGTTGATTTGACATCAAGAGTACACTATCAAAATAATGCTGATGATGCTTACCAAAACGTAGAATATCAAGCAAGATTTGATTTTGCTGATTATATGTTTAACAATGATATGTTCAAAACTGATTATTTTGTAGTAGCTCCAAAAGTAGGATATACTTGGTCTGATGACAATAGTTCTGACTATTCAAATCAAGTAGGATTTGATGTATATACTTGGCATACATTACCATGGGGATTCTCAACAGAGTTTAACTTATACTTTACTCAAAACTTCTATGGACAAGATCAAGCTTTTAATAATGGAAATGATATGGAGGATAAAAACTTTACAATAGATATGGAATTCTATATCTATAATACAACTAATCTTTATACAAATGGAAACTTCTCTCTAGACTTTGGATTTGAAGGAGGTTATGATCCTTATACTTGGTCTCAAGAGAAAAAATTTGGATCAGCTGATGGAGATAATTTAGGAACAGATGATAGTAAATATTCTCTATATGCATTACCATATCTTCAAGCTAACTATGCTGTAACAGAAAATATGACTGTATATGCAGCAGCTGGAGCAGAGTATAGAGACTGGACAGTTGATAATGGACACTCAGCATCTAACTGGAGATGGCAACCAACTGCTTGGGCAGGATTCAAAACAACATTTTAATAATTGGTAGTAAGACTGATTAATTTATAAAACTTATCTCTAAAAAGAGTCCTAACAATTTTGTTAGGGCTCTTTTTCTATATATTTTCAATTTAAAAATATGTTATTTATGTGGTGGATAATATTAAATAATTAGAATAAAAAGACAGAATTACTTCATAAAAATAATAATATTTTGGGATAGAATTAAAACATATAGAATAGATATAGGAGGTAATTTTTATGAAAAAGAGTATATTATTAGTAGGAGTACTATTATCAGCTATGGCATATGCAAGCAGTGATACAATAGTTCCAATAGAGGTAGAAAGAAATATAAATAAATTCTATCAAGATTCTGATTTTTCACAAAGAAATCAATATGCAAATATGCAAAGAAAGGCTTATATAGAGATGATGGACTATATAAATAACTCTGATATTCCAACAGAGGAGAAAGAGGGAATATTAAGAAATGTAGAAAGTATGTATCCAAATAACTATGTAATGCAAAAGGTAGAGGCTAAAAGTAGAGTAGATCATGTTAAAAGTTTAATGTAAGAGTAAAAAAATTAAACTAAAAGAGCACTTATCTTTATGAGAAGTGCTCTTTTTATATGTATATAAAAAATTATCTATTTTTAAAGTAAAAAATACCAGAGCCTATGACTAATCCAAGGATAACATTAGTTAAAATCATTCCAGTAATAACTTCTATCATAACAAGAAATTGTCCAATGGTAGTAAGAGGATATATATCTCCATAGCCAATAGTTGTAATAGTAATAAAGCTAAAGTATATGTGTCTAAAGTAAAATTCAAACTCTTCTAATGTTTTAGGAATATTATTAAAAGCTATATCATCACTGAAAAAACTTATAATGGTGTAAACTAAACCAAAACTTATAGCAAGAGTAATATACGTAGTGATAATGATAGTAATATCATTGGGAACAATCTGCCTTTTTCTTTTAAAAAAGTCAGTAAAAACATATTTTAGTAACATTATATGTGAAGTTATTAAAAGTAATACATTTATAAAAGATAGAAAGTAAAAAAAATATTTTAACTCTTTGTCTATTTCAGAAAGTTCTAAAAAAATATCTACAATAGGTACAATAAGGAGATAATATAGGATAAGGCAACTAGATTTTAAAGGACCATCTTTAAACAGAAAGTTTTTTTGCTTTAAAAATATAATAGGTAAAATTCCTAAAAATACCTTTATACTACTTGAAAATAGTATAGAGATAGTTATTTTTATATCATTGAACCAAAGTGCTAATATGGAAAAAAGAATAGATAATAAAAAAGCATGTGTAGATATTTTAAAAAAATAGTTTAATTGAACTTGTTTGTATAGCTTCATAATAAATTCCCCTTTTATTTTTTATATAATTTATTATAACATATGAAGGGAAAAAAGAATAAAAAATGTTGAAAGACTGGACAAGTTAAGTGTAATAAAATATAATATTCATATCAATAGTTATTCATATTTTGTTCACATTCATCATATATACTAAGTCGTGGATAAAGAAATTAAGGTTAGGAGGGGTTTTATATGAAGAGAATACTAATTGTTGATGATGAAGAGCAGATAAGAAACATTTTGAGAATGTATCTAGTAAAAGAGGGATATGAAGTAAGTGAAGCAGAGGATGGAGAAAAGGGATTAAAACTTTTTTATGAAAAACCTTTTGACTTGGTAATACTAGACGTGATGCTACCTAAAAAAGATGGATGGAGTATTTTAAGGGAAATAAAAAAATATACAGAGACACCAGTTATTATGTTGACAGCTAGAGATGATAGTGAAGATGAAGTATTTGGGTTTGAAATGGGAGCTGATGACTACATTACTAAGCCATTTAATAATAAGGTACTATTAGCTAGAGTAAAATCTTTATTAAGAAAAACTAATAATATGGTGGAATCTATAATAGAGATAGGAGATTTAGTAATAAATGATACTTCACATAGTGTTAGTAATTCAAAAGGTGAAATAGAACTAGCACCAAAAGAGTATGATTTATTAGTATATCTTATAAAAAATAATAAGATAGCATTGAGTAGAGAAAAACTTTTAAATGAAGTGTGGGGATATGATTTCCTTGGAGATGATAGGACAATAGATACTCATATAAAAAATCTTAGAAAAAAAATTGGAAAAAATGCTATAAAAACAATTAGAGGAATAGGATATAAATTAGATTTATAGTGAGGTTATATTGATGAGAAAAATATTTTATAAGATATTTCTTTACTTTTGCTTAGCAGCTTACTTACCTTTAGCCTTAATATATGCTTTTAATTTTTTTTATGTAGATAAATATATTGTTGAAGAAAAAAGAAGTGCCTTGATTCAAGTTGCTGAAAATATAGATATTACAGAATTAAAAAAAATTGGTAAGCAGGATATAAAATATGGTGAAAGTAAGTTAGATGTACACTTAAGATATATAAATTTAAATGAAAAAAGTGGAAGTTCAGACTTTTTTAAGTTTTTTAGTAGAACAGAGATGAAAATTGATATTAGAAAAATGGAGTTAAATGAATATAGTATAAAAACTGTAAAATTATCCTCTTTAACAAACCATTTCTTTTTAATTAAGAAAATTTCAGACCATGAAATAGTAGCAGTCATTGGAGAGAGTATAGTCCCAAAAGTAGTTACTGGAATAATGATAGGAATTTATAAACAGTATACTCTTTTTATTATTCCACTTCTCTTAATAGGCTCATATATTATTTCTAAAAATTTTTCTAAACCAATAGAAATATTAGAAAAAGTTTCTGCCCAAATATCTAATTCTGATTTTACAGAGGTAGTAGATATAAAATCTAAAAATGAGTTGGAAAGTTTAGGAAATAATATCAACAAGATGGCATCTAAATTAAAACAAAATATTGAAGAGTTAAATGGCTTAAATGATAAACTAAAAATCGAGTTGAAGGAAAAAGAAAAGCTTTTAGAAACAGAGAAGACTTTTATGAGAGCAATAGGGCATGAATTAAAGACACCAGTAGCAATAATAAATGGATATATAGAAGCCCTACAAGATGGAATTATAGAAGAAACTGAAAAAGAAAAAATATATGAAATTATTTATAACGAGGCTATGTCTATTGATAAACTTGTAAAAGATATAAATAGTTATTTAAAATCTGAATTTAAAGATTTAAAACCTACATTTGAAAAAATAAATATGAAAAAAGTTATAGAATTTGGATTAAAAAAATACTCTTTAGATATAGAGCAGAAAAAAGTAGATTTAAGATTGGAGTTAGAAGATTTGGAAATAAAAACAGATGTAAAGATATTTAATATAATTTTAAATAACTTACTAACTAATGCTTTAACTTATATGAATGATGAGAAAAAGTTAGGAATATATCTAAGAGATAACAGTTTAGTAATAGAAAATAGTACTGATACTATATCAGATGAGGTTATAGAAAAAATATTTAATCCTTTCTATAAAATAGATAGCTCTCGGAATAGAAAGTATGGTGGAACAGGATTGGGATTATCAATTGTAAAAAATTTATTGGAAGCTTTAAACTTAAAATATAGTTTTACATATGACAAAGACAGAAAATTTGTGAAATTTACAATAATTTTTTTATAAAAAATATTGACTCTCAAGTCACTTTATGGTTTATAATATTCAAGTTAAGATAGATTGTAATATGGAGATGAGAGAGGTGGGAAAAAAGGAATTAATAGTATCCTCAGCTAAAAAAGTTATTTTAGAAAAGGGGTATAAGAATATATCTGTAGAAGATATTACTAATGAAGCTGGGATAGCTAAGGGAAGTTTTTATACATATTTTAAAAGTAAAAATTTAGTAATTGATTATATTCTTGAAGAGGTAATAGCAAAAAGAAAAAATGAGTTTAAATTAGATAAGAGAAAGTCTTTAGAAAATACTATAAAAAGTTTAGTAAGAACTAGAACAAAATTAGATGATGAAAAGTTGAAAGAGAATTTAGTGTTAGTTAATCTTTTTAGAAATGTAGCTTCTTTAGATGAGAAAACTTTGATGTTACTAAAGGAATTGGAAAAAGTTATAATAGAAAGGATGGAGAGTATAATATTAGCCTATCCAAAAGAGATAAAAATAGAGAAAAAGGATATAAAGTTTTATTCTAAAATGTTAAACAATATTATCTCTAATTATAAAACTTTTACTCTTTTTTTCTCAGAAAAAAGCAATCAATTTATTACTGATATAGAAGAGGTAAAGAAAAAATATCAAACAGAAGATTTTGAAAGAAATGTAGAAATAATTTCAAAAAGTATTTTAAAAATTTTAACATATTAGGAGGTAAGTTATGAAAAAAACTTTAGGATTACTTTTACTTTTAAGTAGTTCAGTTTTTGCAAGAGAGCTAACTCTTGACCAAGCCATTCAAATGGCATTAGATAACAGTAAAGAGATGCAAATATCTCAAAGAGATGTAGAAACAGCTAAATTAAATGTGGGGATAGCATTTAAAAATGCACTACCAAGTGTTGTGTATACTGGTTCATATACTAGAAGTGAGTATGATAGAAAAATAACTGCAGAAGAGAGACCAAATCACAGATTAGAAAAAAATGGTTCTAGAGAAGTGGAAGCTAAAGGTGGATATACTCAAAAGATAACTATTTCTCAACCAATCTTTCAAGGGGGAGCTATTTTAGGTGGTATTCAATATGCGCAAGCATATAAAAGCGTTGCTAACCTTATGTATCTAAGTTCTCAAAGAGATGTAAGACTTGAAACTATTCAAATATACTCTAATATAGTAAAGAGTGAAAAAGATTTAGAAGCTCTTATGTCATCTAAAGAGGAGTTAAAAGCTACTTATGATAAGCAAAAAGCTCAATTAGATTTAAGACTTATTACTAAAGCTGATCTATTAAAAACTGAGTACTCTATGTTAGAGGTAGACTCTCAAATTATAGGAGCTCAAAATCAAATTACAGTTCAAAAGGAAAATCTAAAATTAAAATTGGGATTACCTAAGACAGAAGATTTAACAGTAGTAGAGTTTGATGTTCCTATGTACTTAAGTAGAAATATTGATTTCCAAGCTGATTTGAATCAAGCTCTTACAGAGAGTATAGATGCTATGGTAGCTAATAAGTATGTAGATATGGCTGATGCTCAAAGAAAAGTTGCTAGAGCAGATATGTTACCTCAAGTTAGCGCTTTTGCTAGTTATGGTGTAGATTCTGATAGAAGAAAATATAATGCTACAATGGATGATGCTGAGTGGAGAGGTGGAGTTCAAGTAACGTGGAATGTATTTGAATTTGGAAAAAACTACGATACATATAAAACTGCAGCAATAGCTAAAGAACAAGAAGAGTTAAGAGAAAAAATATCAAAAGATACTATTGATATAAATGTAACTGATGCGTATTTAGAGCTAGTTAGAATGGAAAAAGATAGAGATTCTAAAGGAAGAGCTTTAGAAGCTGCTATGGAAAACTATAAGATAGATAAGGAAAAATATACTGCTGGTTTAATCTCTACTATAGATTTCTTAGCTTCAGAAACACAATTAAGAGAAGCTAAAGTAGCACACAATCAAGTAGTTATTGATTATCTATATGCTTTTGAAAAATATAGAAGTATGTTAATTTAAAAAATGAAATAGACTATCAGGAGGAAAAAGATGAAAAAAGCTAAATATTTAGTATTTGTATTGATGCTAATACTAGTAGGTTGTGGAAAAGAGGAAGAAACAAAAGTAATAGAAAAGCCTGCTAAATATGTTGTAACTGAGGGAGTAAAAACAAGAACAATGAATCAAATCTTTAGAAGTGATGCTGTTCTTGAACCTAAAGATAAGATTAACCATCAAACTGAAAAAGGTGGAACAATAGTAAAAATACTTAAGAAAAATGGGGATAAAGTAAAAAAAGGTGAATTAGTAATGGTACTATCTGATAGTGCTACTGAGTCAGCTTATTTCACATCAAAGGCTGATTATGCTTCAAGCAAAGCCTCTATGGAAATAGCTAAAAATAACTATGAAAAATTTAAAAAACTATATGATGAACAATTAGTTTCATACCTTGAGTATGTAAATTATGAAAATAACTACATCAGCGCAAGAGGAGCTTATGAGTCAGCAAAAGCTAACTATGAATCAGCTAAATCTGATTATGATAAACTATATAGAAAAGCTGAGATAAGTGGAACAATAGGAAACTTATTTGATAAAGTTGGTAAAAAAGTTGCCGCTACAGATACAGTATTTACAGTGATAGATGATACTTCAATGGAAGCTTATGTAGGATTCCCAGCAGAGTGGTTAGATGAAATTAATTTAGGATTAGAAGTTCAAGTACAAGTACCAGCTATAGATAAAACTTTAACAGGAAAAATTGTGGAGATTAACCCAATAGCTGAAAATGATACTAAGAAATTTAAAATAAAAGTAGCTGTTGATAATAAAGATAAAGTAGTAAAAGATGGAATGTATTCATTTGTAACTGTACCAGCAGGAAAAACAGAGGCATTATCAGTAAATGATGAAGCTATATTTGTAAGAAACTTACTTTCATATGTATACAAAGTAGAAGATGGAAAAGCTACTAGAATAGAGGTAAAAACAGGAGCTACTAACTTACCTTATACACAAATATCTTCTAACGAGATAAAAGAGGGAGATAGAATAGTAGTAAAAGGAGTATTTGGTCTTGAAGAGGGAGATAAAGTAGAAGAAAATACTCAAGCAAAATAAAATTAACGAGAATTAACGAGGTGAAATATAGATGACACTAGCAGGTTTGTCAATACGTAGACCAGTAGCAACAACAATGGTAATGATTTCCATTATGTTTATTGGGCTTATGGCAATGTTTACAATGAAATCTGAGCTACTTCCAAATATGGATATTCCAGTTGTTACAGTAACTACAACTTGGAATGGAGCAGTAGCTGAAGATGTAGAAACACAGATTACTAAAAAAATAGAGGAGATACTTCCTAACGTTGAGGGAATAGATAAAATTTCATCAACATCTTCTTTTGAGCAATCACAAATAGTTATAGAATTTAACTTTGGAATAGATGCTGATGATAAAACAACAGAGATTCAAAGAGAGTTATCAAAAATAACTAATGATTTACCAGATGATGCTGATACTCCAGTAGCTAGAAAGGTAGAGGCTGGAGCAGGAAACTTAACAATGGTAATGATGTTCTCAGCACCAAATAGAGGAGAATTAAGTACATTTATAGATGAGTATTTAAAACCTAAATTTGAAAGCTTAACAGGGATAGGACAAGTAAATGTATTTGGTAACCCAGATAAACAGTTACAAATACAATTTGATAGTGATAAGTTAGCAGCATATAACTTATCTCCAGTAGAGCTATATAATCTGATCTCGATGTCTAGTAAAAATTTACCATTAGGAACTGTAAAAACAGGTAATAAAAATATAATTGCTAGATTTATGGGAGAGTTAAACTATATAGATGAATATGAAAATATGATTATTCAAAGTAATGGTAATACATTAAAATTAAAGGATGTAGCTGATATAGTTTTAACAACAGAGGATTTTACAGATAAAGGGTTCTTATCAGGAAAGGAATCAATAGTTGTTGCTGTTGAGAAATCTGCAGATGGAAGTACTATAGAGTTAAATAAAGCAGCAATAAAAGCTCTAGATAGTTTAAAATCAGTAATGCCTCCTGGAACAGAGTATAAGACACTACTAGATACATCAGAAGATATAGAGCAATCTATTTCAAGTGTTTCTAGTAATGCTGTGCAAGGACTTGTGTTAGCTACAATAGTATTACTAGTATTCTTAAAAAATATCAGAGCAACATTTTTAGTTTCTGCAGCTCTACCAGTTGCAATAATATTTACATTTGCTTTCTTGGCATTAGCAGGAACATCTCTTAACCTAATCTCACTTATGGGGTTATCAATAGGGGTAGGAATGCTTACAGACAACTCCGTTGTTGTTGTGGATAATATATATCGTCATATGACAGAGTTACACTCTCCAGTAATGGAAGCATCAGAAAATGGAGCTACAGAAGTAACACTATCAGTTATAGCATCAGCATTAACAACAATGGTAGTATTTATACCTATACTATTTATACCAGGTATTGCAAGAGAGATATTTAGAGATCTATCATACTCTATTATATTCTCAAACGTAGCTGCATTACTAGTTTCTTTAACATTAATTCCAATGTTAGCAAGTAGATTTTTAACTAGTAAAATAGATATTACAGCTGAAGGAAAAATATTTACAAAGGTAAAAAGTACATATTTAAAAATTATAAATTGGGCTTTAGTAAATAGATTAAAAACTTTAGGTATTACAATTATTGTATTTATTTTAACTGTTATTGTAGGTGGAGGAATGCTTAAAGTAGAATTTATGCCTAAGCAAGACCAAGGAAGATACTCCATTGTTGCTGAACTTGGAAAAGGATTGGATTTAGATAAATCTGAATATATAGCTAGACAGATTGAAGAAATTGTAAAAAATGAACCTAATACAAAATTCTATTTTACAGTAGTAACTAATGATTTACTTTCAGTAAACGTAGACATTGGAAAGAAAGATACAAGAGATATTTCAGCATTTGAAATTATTGATAAAATTAGACCAATTGTTGAAAAAATTCCAGATACAAGAATAAGTGTATCAGAAGATTTTGCTATGAGAAGTCCATCAAGAGATGTGGAGTTTGATATAGTTGGAGCTAACTTAGAAGAATTAAAAACAGTTGGAAAAGCTGTATTAGATAAGATGAAATCATATCCAGGAGCAGTTGACGTAAAATCAACTCTTGATCCAGGTAACGTAGAGGCTAGAATTATTTTAGATAGAGATAAGATTAGAAGTTATGGAATAGACCCTGTAACAGTTGGACAAATAATGAGTTACTCTATACTTGGAGGAAATAGAGGAGATACTGTAACAGTAAAAACTGGTTCTGAAGAGATAGATGTTATGGTAAGACTTCCTAAAGATAAGAGAAAAGATATTAATGATATCCAAAATATTAATATCAAAATAGGAGATGGAAAATTTGTTAAGGTTTCTGATATATCTAATGTAATTTATGCTGAAGGTTCTTCTGAGATCAATAAGACAGATAGAATTTATAGTGTAACTGTTTCTGCTAATGATGGTGGAGTTGGTATTAGAGGATTACAAGAGCAAATGGTAAAAGCATTTAACGAAGCTAATCCACCTGCTTCAGTTTCATATAGATGGGGAGGAGATTCAGAAAACTTACAAGATTCTACTCAACAACTAGGAATGGCACTAGGAATTTCTATTTTCTTAATTTATGCACTACTAGCTGCACAGTTTGAAAACTTCCTATTACCATTTATTATATTAGGTTCTGTACCATTATCACTTATTGGAATAATAATAGGATTAGTTGTATTTGGACAACCAGTGGATGTAATGGTAATGGTTGGACTTATCTTACTAGCTGGAGTAGTTGTTAATAATGCTATTGTACTTATTGACTTTATTCAGTTGACTATTGAAAGAGGTAGTGGTAGAA
>OGNW01000466.1_pt1 | contig 36018 bp, 43 predicted proteins | sample 1573591 | NCBI WGS metagenome assembly OGNW01 (sample SAMEA2581894, study PRJEB24529) | metagenome | biome: Human gut stool | place: China | collected 2011
ACTTTGTTTAACATGATAAGGATTAACTATTGCAATAGTGATATTATTTTCTTTTAATAATTCACCTAAAGAAAACCAGTAGTGTCCTGTAGGCTCTAATCCTGCGATTACTTTACTCTTATTATATTTACAGCATAAATCATTAACCCACAAAACAAAACTTTGAAATCCTTCAAAAGAATTTTTAAACTTAAATACTTTAGAAAGTTCTAAGCCTCTCCAATCAAAAGCTCTCGCATAATGAGTATTACTTCCTACATCAATACCAAGCACTAAAGTTCCTTCTGTTACTTGACTAATTTTAAAATTTTGGTTACAATTCATTTGGATACCTCCTTGTAGATATTTTTAAAGATTGAACTACTTTAATTTTACATTGAGGTATCTTTTTTTGTTACTATTTTTTTATTATACAGGAATGCTCCTTTAGTATTGTTTAATTTGATTATATTACAATTTTTTCTACATATCAAGAGTAGTTATCTCTTTAAGTATAAAATATATAAAATTTAAAAATCTTGGATTGACTTCTTCAAGACTAATCTCATCTTTAAACATCTTACTTACTTTTATATCTTGAATATTTTGAGATTTAGTTGAAAAAGTAAAAGGAATTTCTAAGTATGTATGAGTTAACTTATCAATTAGAGTAAAATTATCTCCATAAAGAATTGAAGAATATATCTCTGCAAAGTAATTATTTATAACTATATTTATTTTTTTTAGGGATAGAGGTAATCCTTTATAATCATCTAAATTAGTAATTGCAGTCTTAACTATACTAAACTGTTGTGGAAGAAATGGAGTGATATTTTTAGTAAATAAAGTTGTTTCGATATCTGTTTCTCCTTGGTAGAAAATTTTGATATTTTCTATTTGGTTAATAATTTTATTACTATGAATATCTATAAATTTTTCTCCAGCATATTTACAATAATACTCTTTACTATCAGAAATTATTGTCCATAAAATATTTTTTGAAATTCCTTTGATAAAATAAGAGCTATTTATCTCTTTATTCCACTCTTCTATTGACCAAACTCTATTTCCTATCATTTGATAGAACATATATTTTTTTATTTCAGATAGTAAGACTTCTTTTTTCTTTTTAAATCTTTTAATCTCTTTTTGATAGAATTCTACTCTGTTTTCATCATCTTCAAATTTACTAGAGTACTTAGGAAGAGATTTTATCTCTTTATCATCTTGATTATACATAATAATATCAAAATTTTCATTAAGAACTAATTTAATTTTTCTATTACCATAGTTGAAGAACTTTTCTCCATTTATATCAAATCCTATAGAAAAATCTATATTAGGAGCAAGTATCTCACTTGTAACATCTGAGTCATCTTCTCTTATTCTTCTTAGAACCTCTCCCAAATCAGTGTGGTGTATTTTAGATTTTATAAATTTTATTTCAGTATTAAATTCTTTTCTTTCAATAGAGAAAAGTATAGACAATAAACTTTTAGCTAATTGAGTTTTTGATTTTAAAATAGCTTTTTCTAATAAATCAAGTATTTTATCAATTCCATAGTCATCAGCGGTAAGAAGATATGTTCTTACAATAGAACTAGTATGTACTGGAGAATTATCTTGAAGCCAAGTATCAAAAAGAGTATCTAAACATTTATTTAAATCCTCTAGATTTACAAAATTTCTAATAGTTTTTCCAAGTTCAATATCTTCTAAATCTTTATTATTCATATAAAGAGCTACATATGTTTTAATTACTTTTTCATTAACAAAAGTTTCACTATTCTTTTCTCTAACTTTAGAATAAGCTTCTGATTTTGGATAAAGTATATCTTTTTTATAGTTATCAAAAATAGATAAAATATAGTCTTCAAGTTGAGAGTAGGTTTTAATCTCTTTTCCTTTATTACTTTCCCAAACTTTTTTTAGAGCTTTTATATTTGCTAGAATTTTTTTATTTTTTGTTTTAGTAAGTTTTTCTACCTCATCACTGCATTCTTTTTCTTTATCTTTTAGAATTTCAAAAAGAGTTTCTAATATTATCTCATCTGAGATAGAAAGATATGGAAGAAGCTTAGTTACCTCAAAATTCTCATCACTTCTATATGAAAGATTTAAAATCTCCTCGAAAGTATAGTCTATAAATGTTTTCTTCTCTAGTAACTCATAAAACTCCTCTTTATTATCTTTTAAAAATTCAGTAAATTGCTCTTCAGAAGAGATATTTACAAAATCAGCAGTACCACTAATTAAGAATTTTTTACTAATTGAAGTTTTTTCAGCAACTATTTTCCAAGGATTTTTTCCATTATTTTCTAATCTTTCAAAATGAGCTATCATATTTATAAATTCATTGATATCCCATCTATTTTTATCATAAGAGTCAGAAAGTTTAGCAATGTATTCCTCTACATTAGAATAAGTCAACATATATCCTAAGGTATTGATAAGTTCTACTCCTAACTCTCTATCTTTTGTTTCTTCTAAAATATTAAGAAGAGAAGCTACATTATTTTTAAAATTATCAATATATTTAGCTTTTAGCTCTTCAGAGATAATTTTATTGTCAATAAGAGTTCCTAATATAAAGGCTCCTAGTTCAATATTTTGTTTAAGCATTCTATCTAAAATTTCTAAAGATTTTTCAGAATTATCTAAAATAAATTTTTGGATATAGAAAGTTATATTATAATCTTCACTTCCTTTATATAAGTAAACAAGTTTGTAGATAAAAGGGAGTGTAGAGTTATTTACCTTATCAAAGTATTCCTTTGGATTTTCTAGCTCTAAAAAGTCAAGTGAATCTGAAAAAGTCAAGATTTCAAATACTCCTAAAATAGTTTTTTTATTTTTGCTCTCAATATTTAGATTAGTATAGATATTTTTTAAGAAATATATTAAATTTTCATCATCATTTATAATAGAGATATCTTTTATTGAATTAGCTAACTCATAATTTTTAAAATCATAGTTCAAGATATTTTTAATTCTTTCACTTGAATATATTTCACAAAGAGAGTTAAGAATAAAATTTTCAAGTAAAATAATATTTTTATTATCAGTAGAACACTTTAACTCTAAAATTTTCCCAACAATATATCTATTTTTTTCTGTATCTTCTAAAACAAGATAGTAATCTATAAATTTAGGAAATTTTTTATTGATATCTTCAATCAGTGGAAATAATATCTTTTCATCTTCAAAGTTATTAAAGGTATATTCTAAATCTTTTGCTAAAAATTCATCAGAAACTCCTAAATTTTTATAAATAGTCATTCTATTATTAAAATTACAAGTTGAAAGGTCTAAAATTAATTTTTCAGGACAGTAGTTATATCCTAATGTAAGTAATCTTTTAATAATAGTGCTATCTTCACTTTTTTTCATAGTCTTATTTTTATTAAAAATATCTAGTTCTAAGAAAAGAAAGTGGTTATAGAATTTTATCTTATTTAATTCAGATTTAGAAAACTCAATATCTTGTTCTTCAAATAGATAGTTTTCCATTTTTAGTCTAAGAGTTTTATTACAACTGCTCAATAAATATTTTGATATTTTTTCTTTGCTCATAGGCTCCTCCATTTTTTTAATTCACTAATATTTTACCATATATTTCAAATATATCCTAATCTCTTATTGGAATAAATATGGTATAATTATATAAACGGGTAAAATCTCTAAGGGGGTTAAGACTATGAATAAGAGGGTGTTAAGTTCTAGTTATATTGGAGTGGAGTCTTTTTTAGTTGATGTAGAGGTAGATATAAGTAATGGACTTCCTAATTTTTCTATAATAGGGTTGGGGGATACAGCTATTTCAGAGAGCAAGGATAGAATAAGAACTGCTTTAAAAAATAGTGGTTTTAAATTAGAACCTAAAAAGATAATAGTAAATCTATCTCCAGCTGGAATAAAAAAAGAGGGTGCTCATTTTGATTTACCTATTGCTGTGGGAATAATGATGGCTATGGGATTTTTAAAAGATAGATATAGTATTTTAGATAACTATCTATTTTTAGGAGAACTTTCTCTTACAGGAGAGATAAAAAGAGTGAGAGGAGCTCTCAATAGTGTAATATTTGCAAAGGAAAAAGGATATAAAGGAGTAGTTCTTCCATTGGAGAATTATCAAGAGGCAATATTGATAAGAGGAGTAGATATTATACCAGTCAAAAATCTTCAAGAGGTAGGGGAGTTTATTTCTAAAAATATAGTAAAAAGTGTACAGGAAAAAATTGTTGTATCAGAAGAGAAAGAGGAGTTAGATTTTTCTGATGTAAAAGGACAGAGTATGGCAAAAAGAGCCTTGGAAATAGCAGCAGCAGGAAAGCACAATGTAATTATGATAGGAAGTCCCGGTTCAGGAAAAACTATGCTCTGCAAAAGAATTACTACAATTTTACCACTACTCAATGAGAAAGAGGTAATAGAAAGTACTAAAATATATAGTATAGCAGGAGAACTTTCAGAGAATAAGCCTATAATAGATACTCCTCCTTTTAGAGCTCCACATCATACAAGTACACCTGTAGCTATAATAGGTGGAGGGAAAAAAGTAGTTCCAGGAGAGGTAAGTCTTGCTTCAGGAGGAGTACTTTTTTTAGATGAGTTAGCAGAGTTTCCAAGAAGTGTGTTAGAGAGTTTGAGGCAACCATTAGAAGATGGAGTAGTTTCTATTTCTAGAGCTCAATATAGGGTTGAATTTAAAACAGACTTCATTTTTATTGGAGCTAGTAACCCGTGTCCTTGCGGATTTTTATTAGATGACAATGGAAAGTGTAACTGTACTCAAACAGAGATAAATAAATATATGAAGAAAATCTCAGGACCAATTATGGATAGAATAGATTTGCATGTAGAGATGAGAAGACTTACAGAGGAAGAACTTATGATCTATAAGTCTGGAGAAAGCTCAAAAGAAATTAAAGAGAGAGTTTTAAAAGCTAGAAAGATTCAGAAAAAAAGATATGGAGAGGGAATATATAATGGTACTATCTCTCAAAAACAGATTCAAAAATATTGTAAGTTATCACAGGAAAATAGAGAGTACTTTAAAAAAGTAATTCAAGTTATGGAGATTTCAGCTAGAGGTTATGATAAAATTTTAAAAGTTGCTAGGACTATAGCTGATTTAGCAGGAAGTAAAAACATAGAGAGAGAACATCTTATGGAAGCTGTTTCTTTTAGAAATAAATAAAAAAACTGACTTTTTTTCTCTAGTTTATGATATAATAAGAATTATTTACTTTAAAAGTCAGTTTTAGTTGGAGGAGAATATGAGAGAGCAAAAATATGATATTAGTTTTTTAGCTGAAGATAGAATTAATAATATATTAGAATCTGCTAAGGAAAAAGCTAAAAATAAAGATGAAGTAGAAAAAATAATTAAAAAAGCGAGTTTAGCTGAGGGAATAACTCCAGAGGAAGCAGCTATTCTTTTAAATATAGAAGATAAAGAGCTATTAGATAAGATGTTTAAAGTAGCTAAACAAGTGAAAGAAAAAATTTATGGAAAAAGAATAGTTATGTTTGCTCCGCTTTATGTAAGTAACTATTGTGTAAATAATTGTGTTTATTGTGGATATCAACATTGCAATGAAGATTTAAATAGAAAAAAATTAACTAGAGAAGAATTAGTAAATGAGGTAAAAGCTCTTGAAAAATTAGGACATAAGAGAATAGTTTTAGAGGCTGGAGAGGACCCAATCAATTGTTCTTTAGACTATATTTTACAATGTATTAAGGATATATACTCTATAAAATTTGAGAATGGAAATATAAGAAGAATAAACATCAATATAGCAGCTACAACTGTTGAAAATTATAAAAAATTAAAAGAAGCTGAGATAGGAACTTATACTCTTTTCCAAGAGTCTTTCCACAAACCTACTTATGAAAAATTACATTTAGCTGGACCTAAAAAAGATTATTATTATCATACAACAGCTATGTTTAGAGCTAGAGAAGCTGGAATAGATGATGTTGGTATAGGAGTACTATATGGATTATATGAACATAAATATGAAACAGTAGCTATGATACTTTACGCTAATGAGTTAGAAAGAGTTACAGGTGTAGGACCTCATACAATATCAGTGCCAAGATTAAGAGAGGCTAGTAATGTGACTTTAGCTCAATATCCACATCTAGTAAATGATGAAGAGTTTAAAAGATTAGTAGCTGTATTAAGACTTGCTGTACCATATACAGGAATGATTTTATCTACAAGAGAGGAAGCAGGATTTAGAGATAAAGTTATTGAATTGGGAATATCTCAAGTAAGTACAGGTTCTTGTACAGGTGTAGGTGGATACTCTGAGGCAAATGAAAATACTGCTCAATTTGAAGTGGGAGACCATCGTTCTCCAATGGAGATGTTAGCAAGTTTAATAAATAGTGGATATATCCCAAGTTATTGTACAGCTTGTTATCGTTCAGGAAGAACTGGAGATAGATTTATGGAGATAGCTAAGAGTGGAAAAATAAATGTAATGTGTGAAGCTAATGCTCTTATGACACTAAAAGAGTTTTTATTAGATTATGCTGATGAAAATTTAAGAGAGTTAGGAAGTAAGGCTATACTAGAAGCACTTGAAAAAATGCCAGATGAGAATTTTAAAAATAAAATAAAAGGATTCTTAAAAGATATAGAAAATGGAGCAAGAGATATTTCGGTATAAAAAACATTAGGTAGTAAAAATAATACTTAAAAATAAATAACTACTTAGTTGCACATTTGAAACTAAGTAGTTATTTATTAATTTTATAAAAAATTGTAATATGTTTCAAAGTTATCATAAAAAACTTTTTTTATAACTAAAACACAAGAGGCTAATTTTTCTTGTTCTAAAGTTAGAGTACTAACACTAACATTTCTCCAAAAAGGAGAAAGCTCATATTCTTGTAAATATTGTTTTAGTAGAAAAAGATAAGAGTCTTGTAGAAAAAAATCTCCATATAAAATAACTTTGTTAGTTCCATTAATAGCAGAAGTATTAATAAGAGCTTGTGCCAAATAAGAGGCACTTTTTCGTAATAATTTATTAATGGAAATAGAACCATTTTCAAATGCAGAAAATAGATTTTCTATATTAATATCCTTATCTTTAAAAGTTTTTACAAGTATATAATCTTCTTTTTTTTCAATTTCCTTTTTTAAATCAGAAAAAATTCTTTTTAGTGAAATACAAGTTTCTAAGCACCCTTTTCTTTTACATATAGGACAAAACTCTTCATTTAAATCAATTATAACATGCCCAATTTTACCAACACTATTATTTTTATTAGTGTAGAGTTTACCATCTTTAAAAAGAGCGCCTCCAATTCCATGAATGCTATATTTTACAAGGAAAAAATTATCATCATTTGGAAAAAAGAAATTTTGTGTAATTGCAAGAACTTTAACATCATTTTCAATAAAAATAGGAATGTTAAAATAATTAGACAAGTATTCTCTAATTTTAATTTTTTCATGAAAAAAATCTTCTCCAATTATTCCTTCTTCAATATTAGTAGTTCCCTTTGAACTTATTCCAATTCCTAAAAAATCACTAGTAGTAAGATTATTATTTGATAGATATAGAGAAATAATATCTTTTAAAATTTCTAAAAATTTTTGACTATTATCAAATTTAGTTTCAATCTTCTCTTCAAAAATAATACTAGGAAATAAATTTGAAATAATAATAGTTGTAAATTCGCTAGATATATTTATTCCAATAATTTTTTTTAAATTATAATTGAAATTAAGAGCAACTTCAGGTCTACCAGCTTTATTTGAAGGAAGAGTACTTCCTTCAAAAATAAGAGATTTTTCTTTAAGTTCATTACAAATATTTGTGAGAAGAGGTGAAGAAAGTCCTAGCATAACTGAGAGATTTTTTTTGGATATATTTGAATTATCTCTAATGGATTGTAATACTGAAGATATATTTTTAACTTTTAATTTAGAAAGTTGTTTCATAAAATTCACCTCAAATTTAATTATAATTAAAGTATAACATAAAAAAATTTTTATTTAAAGTTATTAAAATAATTATTTAAAAAAATTAAATAATTATCAAAAAAACATTGACTTTTAAGAACAAAAAAGTTATATATATATTATAAAATAATAAAAAATGTTTTTATAACGTGAAAAGAATATATAAATAAAACAAAAATATAAATTAAAAAAATTAAAAAATGAGGTGATTTATTTGAAGGCTATAATGATTCTTTTCGATTCTTTAAATAAAAGATTTTTACCTTCATATGGAAATGAATGGATTCATGCTCCTAATTTTAAAAGATTAAGTGAAAGAACAGTGCAATTTGATAGTTGTTTTGCAGGAAGTTTACCTTGTATGCCAGCAAGAAGGGAATTACATACAGGAAGATATAATTTTTTACATAGAAGTTGGGGACCTTTAGAGCCTTTTGATGATTCTATGCCAGAAATATTAAAAAATAATGGTATATATACTCATTTAATTTCTGATCATCATTTATATTGGGCAGATGGTGGAGCAACATACCACAACAGATTTTCAAGTTGGGAAATTGTAAGAGGACAAGAGGGAGATCCTTGGAAAGGAGAGATAAAATTTCCTGAAATACCTGAGGAAGCTAAAGCACCAGGAAGATTATTCTTACCTTCAAGAGAAAAACTTGCTGATATCTGGAGACAAGAGTGGATAAATAGAAAAGAATTTAAAGAAGAAAAAGATTATCCACAAACAAAAACTTTTGATTTAGGATTAGAATTTATTGAGAAAAACCATAAAGAAGATAATTGGTTTTTACAAATTGAATCATTTGATCCACATGAGCCATTTGTTGTACCTGAAGAATATGATGCTCTATATTCAGAAAAAATAAAGAAAAAAGATTTAGATTGGCCTGATTATCACCCTGTTATAGAATCAACTGAAGATATAGAGAATTTAAAATATAAGTATGCAGCTTTATTATCAAAATGTGATAGAAGTTTAGGTAAAGTTTTGGATATGATGGATAATTATAATCTATGGGAAGATACTATGCTTATAGTTTGTACTGATCATGGTTTCTTATTAGGTGAACATGGATGGTGGGCAAAAAATATGATGCCTGCTTATAATGAGTTAGTAAATACACCATTATTTATATGGGATCCAAGAACTAAAAAACAAAATGAAATAAGAAAATCTTTAGTTCAAACAATAGATTTGCCAGTAACATTATTAGATTATTTTAATCAAGGTATACCTAAAGATATGCAAGGGAAAAATTTGAAAGAAACTATTCTAAATGATAAGAAAGTAAGAGAAGCTTGTCTATTTGGGTGGCATGGAAATCAAATAAATTGTACTGATGGAACATATGTTTATATGAGAGGACAAGAGAATTTAAGTAATTCTCCTTTATATGAATATACATTAATGCCAACACATATAAAATCAAGATTTTCAATTGAAGAATTACAGGATTTTGAAGTAGTACCACCATTTTCTTTTACTAAAGGTTGTAAAACAATGAAAATAGAGGTAAAAAATTTTAATCAACATTATCGTTATGGAACTTCTCTTTATAATATAAAAGAAGATTATTATCAGAAACAACCTATCCTTGATTTTGATATTGAATTAAAAATGGCAAAAGAGATGATAAAATTAATGAATGATAGTGATGCTCCAGATGAACAGTATTTGAGAGTTGGTTTACCAAAGGATGGGAACTTAACAATTGAAGATTTAAAAAATTATAGAAAAAAATTTGAAAATGAATATAATTTAGGAGAAGAATTAGAAAATAAGTATATTTGGACAGATAACACAAAGGAAATGATGAGAGCTTTTATAAATTTAATGAATTTTTCAGAAAAAGATGAATTATTAGAGAAATTTTTACAATTTTTAAAACTTGAAAACATAAAAGAGATAACAAAAGAAAATTTAGAAAAATTTGTTAAATCAAAAGTTACAGAAGAAAGAAAAGCTATGATAATGTATTTTTTAAATCTTTTAGCAAGAAGAGATTAATTATAAAAATTTAAGGGGGTTCTAATATGAAGAAAAAGTTTTTTTTAGTAGTGTGTGTATTAATGATGATTTGTTCAAATTTTATTTTTGCAAAAAGTAAAGCAGATAATTGGCCAAATAAACCGGTTATAATAACAGTACCTTGGGCAGTAGGAGGATTAGCGGATCAAGCTAATAGAGCAATATCACAATATGGAAAAGAGTATCTAGGTCAGCCGATAGTTCCAGAGAATAAAATAGGTGCTGGAGGAATAGTAGCATTGACTGAATATCTAAGAGAAAGACCTAATACTACTAGATTAATTTATGGTGGAGAAGGAAATTTTGCCATAGGTCCATTATTTAATCCAGTTCCATTTAAATGGGAGAATTATACACCAGTAATAAATATTTATAAATCTAATTTTGTGATGGTTGCTAATCCAAAATTAGGAATAAAAAATTTAAAAGATTTACAAGAATATGGAAAAACTAATAAAATTATATTTTCTGTAGCTGGACTAAACTCTTCAGAATATTTAATGATGGCAGCTTTATTAAGTGAAATGGGAGTAAATTATGAAGGAGTTTCTTTTGATGGAGCAAATGAAGCTATGAATGCTACTTTATCAGGAGATACAACTTTAAGTATAACTCATGCTTCTTTAGCAAAAGAATTTGTTAAAGCTGGACGTTTAAATCCAATTGTTGTGTTTGATGATAAACCTTTAAAAGATGAAGTTTTTAATTTAGAGTGTATTGGGGATTATGGTTATGATACATTTTTAGTAAATAGATGTATTCTTCTAATGCCAGCAGGAACAGATCCAGCAATTGTAGATAAAATGTATAATGCAGTTGCAAAGATATTAGAAGAACCAGAATTCAAAAAAACAGCTGAAAACTTAGGAATGACATTAGATCCATTAACTCCAGAAGAATGTGATAAGCACATAAAGGATTCTATAGAGAAGGCAAAGCGTTTTTATGAGATGATAAAATAAGTTTAAGGGGGATACAAGATGAAATTAAAGGCTAATCTTTTAGGAGGAAGTATATTTCTTATTTTATCCATAATATTGTGGCTATTAATTCCTAATCAAATTCCAGTATCAGGGAATGCAATAATTACCTCTCAAACTTTTCCTAGATTAATTGTAATTTTAATGTTTTTAGGAAGTATGGTACTTTTACTTGGAGATATCATTAAATTAGTTAATAAAAAACCAGTATTAGAAGTAAGAATAAATCCTAAAGAAGAGATAAGGGCAATTATAGTTTGTTTTATGTTAATTGCATATGCATTTTTATTAAGTAAAATAGGATTTTTATTTTCCTCTGTATTGTATTGTTGTTCAATGTTAATTTTCTTTAAAAGTAGAAATATCAAATACTATATTTCAGTAATAATAGTATGTATAGCAGTAACCTATATATTTAAATATATTTTATTGGTTCAATTACCATAAAATAAGAGTGAGGTAACTATGTTAGAAAATATGATTAGTGGATTTTTAGAATTTTTTAAACTGAGTAGTTTTATCTATATGAATTTAGGTTTGTTAGCAGGAGTAATTTTTGGTTGTATTCCTGGTTTGACAGTAATGTTATGTTTAGTTCTATTTTTACCATTTACATATAACTTAGAAGCTATTGATTCATTCATGTTTTTACTAGGAATTTATTGCGCTGGTAGCTATGGAGGTTCAATTTCTGCTATATTAATTAATACACCTGGAACTCCACATGCAGCAGCTACTATGTTAGATGGAAATCCAATGGCTAAAAATGGGTTAGCTAAAAAAGCTTTAAATATAGCATTAGAAGCTTCAACTTTTGGAGGAATGTTTAGTGCTTTGGTTTTATTATTTCTGGCTCCTCAAGTAGCTAAAGTAGCTTTGAAATTTGGTGCTTCTGAGATATTTATACTTTGTGTATTTGGATTGTCAATTATAGCAGGAGTTAGTGGAGATAATTTGGCAAGAGGGATAATTTCAGGAAGTGTAGGGTTATTTTTAGCAACAATAGGAATGGATATTATAAGTGGAACTTTTAGATTTACTTTAGGTAATTATAATCTTTATGCTGGATTTGATTTAGTAATTGTATTAATTGGATTATTTGCTCTTTCAGAAACCATTTCTAACTCTAATGGAAGCAAAAAGTTTAGTGAAATAGAAAAACTAAATTTATCTGAAGTTAAAGATACAGGAATTCTAACAAAACAGGAATATAAAAGAATGTTTCCACACGCTTTAAAATCTTCAATAATAGGTGTAATAGTAGGAATAATTCCTGGAACAGGGGCATCAATGGCTTCTTTTTTAAGTTATGATAGAGCTAGAAAAAGTTCAAAATATCCAGAAGAATTTGGGAAAGGTTCAATAGATGGAATAGCAGCAGCTGAGTCAGCTAATAATGCAGTAACAGGAGCGACTTTAATTCCACTATTAACACTGGGAATCCCTGGAGATGCAGCAGTAGCAATATTGTTAGGAACCCTGATGGCTAATGGGTTAACGCCAGGACCGAATCTTTTCCAAGAGCATGGGGTAACTCTTTATGCTATAATGATAGGGTTAGTTTTTATAAATATTTTTATGTGGGTACAGGGAAAATATTTAACTGGTTTTTTTGCCAAAGTAACAAAAATTCCAAGCGAAGTATTAATACCATTGATAGTAGTATTTTGCTTTGCTGGTTCATATTCTATAAAAAATTCAATGTTTGACTTATATATTTCAATTGCTTTTGGAATAATAGCTTATATGTTATTGAAATTAAAATTTTCAACAATTCCTATTTTGTTAGGATTAGTTTTAGGTTCTCTTACAGAATCAAATTTTAGAAGGGCATTGATTATTTCTCAAGGGGATCCAAAAATATTTATTGAGAGGCCAATATCACTATTCTTTGTAATTTTACTAGTAATAACAATTGGATTTATAGTTAAAGAAAATATAAATAGAGCTAAAAAGTATGAATAAATAAAAATAAAAAAAGCTTGTAGAGAATAAAAAAGACTTTTAATTTCCTAAAGCTAAATTCTACAAGCTTTTTTATTTGTAAAAAAATTTTAGTAATTGGTTAGCTTTAATTAAAAAATTAAAATTTTTTTAACAATTTTAAAGAAGAATTTTAAGAGATAAAAAGTTATCTTTACTATAAAAGGAAAGCTAATATTCCTAAAACTAGTATTAAGGTAAAAAAAATATTGTATTTATCTTTATTCTAATAGAGTCTATAAAGTCCTTGTTTTCCATTTAAATAGTAGAAAAAATAATATGCAGTTTTAAAATCTACATTTAATTTGTATAAAAATTATGTTATTGATAGAAAAAGAAAAAGGGAGTTTTCAACATTTTTGTTGAAGGCTTCCTTGCTGTTTGGCTCTTGGGAACATAATCTCATATAAATCAAATATACTTTTTAGCACAGGACATTGATTCTTTTCATTTTTCTTCATTGTTGAAATATATCCCCTTATTCTAAAATTTGACTTCCCAATTCACTCCTAAATGTACCTTGGATTTTACTTTTATATTTCTTACTTCTCGCTCTGCTGCATTATTAGTAAAAAGACTAATTTTTCTTTCTATAAAGAATCTTAAAACATCCTCATATCTACTCAACCTTTTTAATAAATTAAAAGCCTTACTTTTTCTCTTTTTAGGTTCTAATACATCAGTTTGATAATAGGGTCTTTCTTCTTATTTTCCATCCTCAATTAATGCCATATATTTCAACCAAATATTTATCTCTTCTTCACTAGAAAATTCTTCTTTCTTTTCAACTTTTTCTTTTAGATTTAGAATGAACTCTCTTATTTTAGCTGGAAATTCTAAGTTCGTATTCTCTTCTATACTCTGAAGTTCTCTTAAAAAATGTGCCTAGCATAATGAATGCACAATTTGAGGATAACAATCATATGCGTACCAACAATCATGCGATAAAATTCCATTAAACTTAGGCAAAATACCAGCTTCTTCTATTACTTTTTTTCCTCTGTTAGGATGAGAAGTTAAAACTGAATATTTTTCATTTGAGCAAGAATGAATCCAATAATTTTTTCCATTTACCTTTGTTCCTGTTTCATCTGCATGAAGAATACTAGCTTTTTTCAACTCTTCTTTAAAAAAATTTTCTACTTTTTCAAGAGAGACATAAGCTTTTTTTAAAGTATTAGCAATAGTTCCTTGGCTTAAATCTAAATTAAAAATATCTTTAAGTAATTCTTGAATTTTATTATATGGAAGTGCATGATAAATATTTAAGTTTGTGATTAAAGTTTTAATATTAGCGCCATATTGAGTAGAACTAGTTACATTACTTGGAGATTTTGCAATCGCTTTTTCTCTACAATGAGGACAAATTTTAACTTGAGAACGATATTCAGTAACAAGAATTTTAATTTCTGGGATATCAAAAACTTGTCTAACTTTTGTATTTTCAATTTTTATATTTTCTAAGTCTGTTTTGCAATGAGGGCAAGTATCAATCTCTAAATCAACAACAAAATCAGGTTTTTTAATTTTATCAAGAGTAAAACCTTTATGTCCAACTTGCCTCCGGAAGCTTTATTACTTTTCTTTCTAAGAGATCTATCTTTTTTTTAATAAATCTATCAGAAGAAGAAGGAAGACTACTATTAGAACTATTCATATTAAGTCTAGCTCTAAGCATAGCATTTTCCTCTCTAAGTAATTTATTTTCTTTTTCTAGCGCTTCAATTCTAGCAAGAGCTTTTTCAAGTTTATCTAAAAGTTCTTCAAAAGTCAAATTTTTCATAATGGTTCACCTCCTAAGTAAAAAAGTACTTAAATAGTATATCATATTTTTAGTAACAAAAAAAGACCCTCTTCAAATTTTTTGAAGAAAGTCTTAAATTATTCATTAGACATGAGTAGTTATAGATTAAATTACTTAAATTTTTAAAGAAATCTACAATTATAATTTCCATTTTCTAAATTGTATTTTTGATTTTCTGTTCTTTTTACAGCAATCTCTTGATTTAATCTGTCTATTTTATTCCAGTCAGGAGTATCTTTTAACATTTCCTTTCTAATTTCTACTTTTCTTTCTGCAATAAATACTCTATTTTCTTCTAGTTTTTTATCTTGTATCAAATTATTTTTACCATAAGTGAAGTTTTTGTTTGAATTATTATAATTTCTACCATAAGCAACTGAACAATTTTGATAATAAGTGCCAGTTCCTCTACCCATATTTCCCATACTTCTAGCAAAAGCAGAAGTTCCTACTAATAATGTTGCAATTCCTACAAATAAAATAATCTTTTTCATAAGTTATACCTCCTAAAAATTATCTGTTTCTTTTATAGTTTAAGTATAACTTTGATTTATGACCTCAGTATGTCAAAGTGAAAATTTTAAATTATTTTTCTAATAAAACAACACAGTAAGATTTTACTCCAGATTCATCTCCAGTAAATCCAAGTTTTTCTTCAGTAGTAGCTTTTACACTTACCTGATCTATATCTATTTCTAATACTTCAGCTACTCTTTTTCTCATTGCTTCAATATATGGTTTTACTTTTGGCTTTTGTAAAACTATTATTGAATCCAAATTAATAACCCTATATCCTCTTTCAGCTATCAATTCTTTTACCCTAGTTAACAGAATTGTACTATCTATATTTTCGTATTTCATATCAGTATCAGGAAAATGTTGTCCGATATCTCCTAGAGCTAAAGCTCCAAGCATAGCATCCATAATGGCATGGATTAAAACATCTCCATCAGAGTGTCCGAGAACACCTTTAGTATGAGGTATCTCCACACCTCCTAATATTAATTTTCTTCCTTCTACAAGCTTATGTACATCATATCCATTTCCTATTCTAAGCATTATGACACTCCCATCTCTCATAAATTTGGTTATAGAACTCTAAGATTTCCTCTTTAGTTACAGTTGATGTTCCCATCTTACCTACTACTACTCCAGCAGCTGTATTAGCTATCTTAGCAGATTCGTGCCAATCTACCCCAGCAGCACTAGCAAGAGTAAATACAGATATTACTGTATCTCCAGCCCCTGTTACATCATATACCTCTTTAGCAAAGGTAGGAATATTTATAACCTTATCTAGGAATAAACTCATTCCCTCTTCGCTTCTAGTAAGTAGAAGGTTATCTAGTTGTAATTTTTCTTTTAACTCTTTTCCTAAAGATTCAAAGTCTGTAACTTTACTTTTACCTAAACACTCCATAGCCTCTTTTCTATTTGGTGTCATAGATGTAGCTCCAATATAGTTCATTGCATTTTTAGGTTTAGGGTCAACAGTAACTATTTTATTTTTTTCTCTACAAATTTTTACAATCTCCTTAGCTACTCTTGGAGTAAGTACTCCCTTATCATAGTCAGAAAGGATAATTGCATCTAGTGAATCAATTTTAGAATTGAAATTTTCTAATAGTAAATCTTCTAATTCTTTAGAAATAGGCTCAGCTTTTTCCCAATCTATTCTAAGTAATTGTTGGTTTCCAGCTAATATTCTTCTTTTTACAATAGTAGGTATATCTTTAGTTCTAATAATTCCTGTACTATCTATTCCTTTTTCATTGAAAGTTCTAAGTAATCTATCTCCATTGTCATCAGCACCAATTACACCAAAACATATAGTTTGGGCCCCAAGAACAGAAAGGTTATTGACAACGTTAGCAGCTCCTCCTAATACAAATCTTTCCTCTTTTACATTTACAACAGGAACAGGAGCCTCTGGAGATATTCTATCAACTACACCAATAATATAGTCATCTAACATTAAGTCTCCAACCACTCCTATCTTTATATTTTTAAAACTTTCTAATATTTTTGGTAAATCTAATCTGTTTTTCATACTATTCCTCTTTTCTTAATAAATTTTTCTATTTATTATTTCCTTTGCCCTTTGATGTATTTCATCTCTTTCAAAGGAATCATTTTCATTATTTACAATATTGACTTTCATCTTTACATAGATATCACTAATTTCATGGCTAATATTCTGATTTTTAAAGAAAAAATTAATCATAGGTAGAGTTCCAAAATAAGGAATTTTACTATCTAAATTATGTACAGTAGCTTTTTTTAATCCACCTATAAATATAGTTTCTCCATCTTTAATCTTAATAGTAGTTTCAATACTTCTTCCAACTTTTGAACCACCTTCAGAGTTATATGTACCACTTTCCTCTGATTCATCTTTATTGACTTTTAATTTGAAATTACTAATCTCTATTAAAACTTTTAAAATTACCCAACCATCTTTTCTAATGGTAGGAGTTGCTCTTAAAATTATTCCAGCCTCTCTAAATATTGGAGTTGTAATAACTTTATTAGTATCTTCGTCTTCTTCTCTTTGTTCACCTACTATTACCTCTTCAGCAACTTTAAAGCTTCCCTCTTCCCCATCTAAAACAAGTATAGATGGTCTAGAACTTACTACTAAATCTTGAGTAGATTCCAAAAGATTGATTCCAAGATTGAGAATATCATTTCCACTATTAAATTGTTTAGAGATTGCAATAGATGAAGAGTAGATACTTCCGATTCCAGAAATACTACTATTTCCAAGTAATGACATACTCCAACTATTGTTTCCTTCTGTGTTGCCACTGTTATCATATATCCAATTAAAACCTAAAGTTTCAAAGAGATTGTCAGTAACATCTAAAATTTGAGCATCTATTCTAATCTGCTCTACATCTTTATCTAATTCCTGTATGAGAGATTTAGAGCTATTGATAATATTCTCTTTTCCAGAAAGGACAAGTATATTTTTCTTAGGGAGTGAAGAGATTTTTAAAGAGTTTCCAAAAGTTTCAGAAAGTAATTTTTTTATATCTTCACAACTGTTATTATATAGATAGATATTTTCTGTAACTATCTCCTCTCCATTGATTATATTTCTATTAGAAGTTTGCTTTGAAATATTTTTACTAGAGTTAAAACTGTTTTCTCTTTTCATAGAGATATTTAAAAAGATATTTTTTTCACTTAAATCAATTATATCAGTTATTGTAGAATATCCTTCCTTTTCAAATTGTACAATATATACAGCAGGGTCAATATCTTCTAAGATAAAATTTCCATCATAACTAGATAGTGTAGGTTGAGAAAAACTATTAACAAGGGTGATCTTAACTCCTTCTAAACCTTTTCCAGAACCTTCAGATTGAATTCTTCCAGAGAAAATATAATTATTATTTTCACCTCTTTTAGATAAAATAAATATATCTCCACTTTTAGAAAGCTTTAAGTTATATAGTTTAATAAAAGTATTAAGAATATCTTCTAATAATATATCAGAGGGAAAATACATATCAACTGAGATATTTTTTATATCATCACTGGGGATAATAGCTATATTATTTTCTTGGCTAATAATATTGAGAGTCTCTCCTAAGGTAATATCTTGTAAGTTGAGCTCATATGTAATTTTAGTTTTTAGATTTGGATGATTAAATTGTCCATAACTATTATAACAAATAAAGAAAATTATTAAAAGTATAAGATTTCTTTTTCTCATAAAACCTCTCCTAATTTTTTATCTGTTGTAAAAAAGGATAATTATTTTCTAGTATAATCCTATACTTAGAATTATCAAATACTATTTCCTCTCCCACATAGAAAATATTTTTACTATTATTTTTATAATTTACTATTATATATATTCTATTATTAAAATTGAGATATTTTATTTTAGTAATTTTTTGATTATTCAATTTAGATATAGGAAAAAATTTTTCTTCTTTTATATCTTTGTTAGTGATATTTAGAACATTAGAAGACATTTTTGTAGTAAGTCTACCTTGTGGAAGTGTAGATATCTGTGTAATACTATCTGTAAAACTAATTTTTTTATCACTATTTTCTAATTCTTCTATAAATAAGAAAATATCTGAAATATCTCCGCTTATAATATAGGGGATATATATTTTATCTGTTTCGCTTATTTTCTCTACTCTTCCTATGGTTTCAATGGTTAGATTATAGAAGTTAGATTTTTCACTAATAAATTTTTCAAAACTACTTATGTTTTTAAAACTTTTCTTTTTTGTTTTTTCTTCAAGATTAGAGTAATATTTTTCTGTTTCCTCTAATTCTTCTAAAAGTTTTTTATATCTTTGATTATTAGCTTGATTTTGCTTCATTTCCTTTCTAGTTTTAATTTCCAAAGAGCTTACTCTTTCTCTTTTTTGTAAATAGTTTTGAAAGGGAGATAAGACAAGAGAATATATAATAAAACTGAAAATAATAAGAGATATTAAAAGAAGAATTTGGCTTTTATATTCTTGACAATCAATTTTCTTCAGTAATTTCATCTTCCACCTCTATATCTATATGAAATTCATATCTGTTATTATTTAGTTTTATAAAATCATGATTAAAATTTTTAAAAAATCTATAATTTAATAACCTATTTTGAAATTTATAAATATCTTCTTCAAAATCTGTTATTCCTTGAAGAGTAAACATTCCATCTCCATATTCAATAGATGTAATCTCTAAATTTTCATTATTGTATATAGTTTTTATCAGTTGTGAAAGTTTCGTCTTATTAAAATCTTTTATTCTATTTTTTTCTTTTAATTTTTTTATCTCCTCTTCTATTTTTAAAATTTCCTCTCTTATTTGTAAATTTTTTTCATGATAAGTGGAGTAACTATTTTCTAAAATATTTAATCTTTCTTGTTCTTTTTCAATTAAAAAATATATAGAAAAAAATATAATAGTTGAAATTATTATAGTGAGAGAGATAAAAAAAATGGAAATTTTTATGTTTTTCTTATAATTTCTTTCTTTAATATAATCTGTTGGAAGAAAATTGAAATCTTTTCTAAACTCTAAAGGATAATTTTTCCACTCTCTAATTTTTAAAAAGGAAAGATACTCAATGATATCATTTTGGTTAGGATAGACAAAGCTCTCTCCTTTTAAATTTTCTTCTAAGTAAGTAGAGTTATTAACTATTTCTTCTTTTTCAAAATCTACTTCTAGAAAATTAATTAATTTATTTTCTAAAAAATAGTAGAGTCTATACTTGTCATTTTCTACTTCTACATAAGTTTTTTCAAGATTATCTTTATTAAAAAGTTCTATTAAAAAAAGAGGATATATACCTAAAAGATCTGTTTTCTTATCTTTAAGGTTGTCTAGTAAAGTATATATTTTATCTTTTTCAATTAGAATGAGGAGAGTTTTTTCCTTCTCTTCATCTTCTTCTAAAATTATCTCCTTATCTAAAAAATAAAAACTATCATATTCATCAAAGATATTTTCAAGTTTCTCTGTTATTTCAAACTCTCTTTCTCTTTCATCAATATCTTTAGATAGAGTAAGAGGAATAAGATGAAAAAAATTACTCTCAAGTAACAGGATACCGTTTTTATAATTTTCAATCTCTTCAAGAGTGAAGAAGTTAAGTTTTTCTTTTTTTAAAAATTTATTTAACCACACTATTTTCAAAATTGACCACAAACTCCTTTAATTTTTCACTATTGGGGGTAAGAGGATTTTTATTTCCTTTTTCATATTCTATGTCTACTTTAGCTAATAATGAAACTTGATTATTAGCTTTAGGATTTGTAAGAGTTTTTTTCATTTCAATAGTAACTATATTATTAGTATATGGATAAGAATAAAGATTAACTAAAATAATCTCTTTAAAATTTTTATTGTCTCCATCACCATATTTATAACAAGTTTTTCCATTAAATTTTATTCTATAAAGTAGATATCTATTAAAGCTATAGCTGTTTTTACTATTTCCAAACCAAACTCTATTAAAATTTTCTTCAAATCCAATATATTCAGCACCACTTTGATAATTACCAGAAGAGATCTCTTTATCTATTCTTTTTAATTCGTCATAAGCAAGAGTTTGTAAATTATGTACTTGTGAATCTATGGAAATAGTAGAAAAATAGGAATTTAATCTTTCACCTTTTCTATAAATAATTCTATATCCCAATAAAAAATTTCCCAATATAAAGACAATAAGAATAAGAGTACCAATTAATATGAAAGCTCTATTTTTCAATCTCTTTTTTAAAGTTTGCATACCCTTTTAAACTCCTAGCTTTTAAAAAATCACTATCTAAAATTTCCATCTCTATAATAATTCCGTTTTCTATTTTTTCAAAATATCCATATATATTTTCAAGAATAGTATTTTTATTTTCAACATAGACTTCATTATTGATTTTTTTACACTCAATCACTTGTAATTCTCCATAGTAAAATCTAAAAATAATAAAGGAATAAAAAATATTTTTTCCATCACTTACAGGATATTCTAAAAAAAGTGTATTTCCTTTTGAGGTTTTATTTTTAAAAAAATTTTCAGTTAGTCCAAGATAGATTTCCTTATCATATTGCAAAACTATAGCTCCATTTTCTACATACTCTTTTCCAATATAATTCCCCTTGATTATATTGCTATCTTTTATACTTTTTTCTATTAATGATATAATCTTAGCTGAGTCTTTTTCAAAAAGGCTTTGCTTAGTAATAGAATTATTAAGAGTATTAGAAACTTTTAATAGTGGAAAAATAAGTAGAGAAAAGATACAAAAAAGTCCTAAAGTTACTATTAATTCTAAAAGAGAAAATCCAGAATTTTTTCTCATATAATCACCAATTACTAACTAAATTTCTACTTTCAAAACTTTTATTACTGTCTATATACATAAAATAAACCTCTAAATAATCATATTTTTTATCTTCGAATTGATAATATGTTTTAGAGATTTCTAATTTTAAATTAGAGTTTTTATTAATTGGATATGGTATAAAAAATTTTTCTGTAAAGCTATCTTTTCCAAAATTTTCAAAATTATACTCTCTTTTTCCTAAATGAGTTTTTAAAATTTCACAATCTTGAGCTATTAATTGCTTTTCAATAGCTTTAAAATTGTAATAACTTTTTTCTAAAGCTAGGTATCTTCTATTACTAGAAAATGAAAATTGAATATATTTAACTAGAGGAAAAAGAGTTATGAAAAAAAGAGCTAGAGATATAATCAATTCTATAAGAGTAAGAGCTTTATTTTTCATAATTACCTCAACCATAAAAAAAGAAATCCAATTATCAAAAATGGAGAAAATGGAATCTCTTTTCTTTTTGTTTTTCTTATTAATAGTATAATTCCCATAAAAGAAGCAGAAATAAATGATATAAGATAGAATAGGTATATATCAAAAAAGTTACTATAACCTAAGATATATCCTAATGTCATTAATAATTTTATATCTCCAAATCCAAAAACCTCTTTATTTAATATGTCTGAGAGATAACCATAGAGAAAAAGTAGTGGAAGAGTATAGATACCCATACCAATAATACTATTTTCTATAATTTCATAATCGAATTTTTTTAAATATATAGCAATGATAAGTAGTAGAAGATTTAAAAAATTAGGAATATACAGTTTTTTTATATCTATCCACATAATAATAGAAAGTATAATTATAATTAATATTCTATCCATTTGTTTCCCTTTGTATTATACTCTTTTCCTTCACTAGGTTTAAACCAAATATATACACCATCACTACCAGTAGATTTATTTATATCTGGATTTTTAAAAGTAAGAGAGATAGTACCACCATAAGTAATATTTTCATCTGCTTCATCAATATCAACTTTTTTAGCTCTACTGCCACCTATTTCCAACTCTCCATCTTCTATCTCTTTAAAAGTTTTTTCATCTAAATAAGGTTCTAATTTTTTAAGAGCAGTAGTAATATTTTCACTCTCTTCAGAAGTTGGAGCTTCAGAAAGAGGTTCATTATTTTCAATAAAATATAATTCACTTGCTGTTCGTAAAGTTCCTAAAGTAGCAATAGCTTTAGTATCTCTTCCTAAAGCCATCTGTCTACGAAGTTTTGGAACACCAATACCTGCCATAATTCCAATAAGAGCAATAGCTACTGTAACCTCAATTAAACTAAAACCTTTGTTTTTCATAAAATATCCTCCTTAAATTATGAGATCTGTAATGTTAAATATAGGTAGATAGATAGCTAAAACTATGATACCTATAATTATTCCTAAGATTAGAAGTAAAAATGGCTGTAAAAGTGTTGTAAGTTTAAAGAGATAAGATTCTAAATCTTTTTGTAGAATAAAAGATATAGAGGAAAAAGCTTCACTTAATCTTCCTGTCTTTTCTCCAATAGAGATAGTTTTTATTTCAGTAGAAGAAAAAAGATTAGTAGACAAGAAAGCTTCTTCAATAGTATTTCCTATTTTTATTTTAAGCTGAATTTTTTGTAACTCTTTTTGTAAAAAAATATATGGAGTTGCTTTTTTTAAAGTTTCTAAAATATCAATAATATTTATTCCAGCTTTATTCATTATAGAAAAATTTTGACAAAGAGATATAATTAAATTTTTCTTTACTATTTTTCCATAAAAAGGTAGAGTGAATATAAAACTTTGATATTTTTCCAAAGGTAATTTTTTTAATATTTTTATAAAAAATAAGATAAGTATGCTAAGGATAAGTAGAATATAGAATATGTTTTGACTTAAAAATATAATAATTTTTGTAAGTAAAGGTAAAGTTGTATTTGTATCTTGAAATAAGGAAATAAAATTAGGAAACACAAATGTAAGCATAAATATAAGTAAAAAAATAGTAAATACAAAAACTATAGCAGGATAAAAAAGAGCTTCCTTAATATTTTTTTTAATTTTTTCTTTAAGAGATATAATTTCACAAATTTTATCAAGATTTTCCACAAGCTCTCCAGACTCTTCTCCTGCTAAAAGTAAATTTAAATATGTATCCCCAAATATAGTATTATAGTCATAAAAAGCAGAATAGATACTATTTCCATTTAATATTTTATCTCGTATATTTTTTATAACTTTAGAAAACTGTATATCTTTTTCTTGAGTACTAAGGATATCTAAAACCAAGGATATTGTAAGCCCACTATCTAAAAGAGTTTTTAAATTTTGTGTAAATATTAGGATATTTTCTTGAGTAATTTTATATTTAGGTGTAATTATCTTATAAGATATAAGAGTCAATCTATTTTTATTGAGATATCTATGAAACTCTTTTGCAGAATTAAATTCTAAAGTAGATGAAACTTTTTTTCTATCTATATTATATGCTTTAAAAAAGTAAGTTTTCATAATTAACACTGCCGTATAATCTCATCTAATGAGGTTATTTTATTTAGAGCTTTTTCAATTCCATCTTCAATTAGAGTTTTTACATTTTTACTTTTTATTAGATTTTGTAACTCTTGAATAGATACTCCTTTTTCGATATAAGCTTTTATATCTTCATCTATTATAAGTAATTCAAATATAGCTATTCTCCCTTTATAACCAGTATAATTACAATATTCACAACCAGTATTAGTATAAAAAGTTTTTCCTTTAAAAGAGTTTAAATCTATTTGTAAAAGAGATAATTTTCCAAGAGAGTTATTATCAATAGTTAAACAGTGAGGACACAGTCTCCTTACTAAACGTTGAGCAATTATTCCAATAACAGAAGCAGAAATCATATATCTTTCAATTCCAATGTTAAGTAATCTAAAAATTCCACTGAGAGAGTCATATGTATGTAATGTAGATAGTACTAAATGTCCAGTGAGAGCTGATTTTACTCCAATTTCTGCTGTTTCATAATCCCGAATTTCTCCTATCATTAAGATATCGGGGTCTTGTCTAAGATAAGCTTTTAAAATTGTAGAAAAATCTCTTCCTATCTCTTGATTGTATTGTACTTGATTTATTCCTTCTATTTCATACTCTACTGGGTCTTCAACAGTTGAAATATTTACTACTCCATTATTTAATTTTTTTAGAATGGAATAGATAAGACTACTTTTACCTGAACCAGTGGGACCACAAGCTAAAATTATTCCATTCTTTTTATTGATAAGATTAGAGATTTTATTATAATCCTCTAAACTAAGTCCAATATTTTCTAAATTAAAATTATAACTTTCACTGTCTAAAATTCTAATTACTCCTTTTTCCCCTGTAATAAGTGGGACAATAGATACGCGGAAATCAATAGTTTTTTCATCTATTTTCATTCTAAATTTTCCATCTTGAGGAAGTTTTTTCTCAGTGATATTAAGATTTGAAATAATTTTTAATCTAGATATAATAGAGGAATGAAGAGAAATATCAAAACCCATCTCTTCATAAAGTAATCCATCTATTCGATAACGAATTCTAGTTCTGTTTTTTAGAGGTTCTATATGTATGTCACTAGCTCTTTTCTCAACACCTAATAGTATAATAGCACTGAGACCTTTTACAACAATTGGATTATTAGTTTCAAGGGAGGAATCAATTTTTAATTCAGTAGTATTTTTAGATTTCTTAGTATTAGAATTTAACTCTTTAAATATCTCTCTAATTTTTTCTGAATTATTCTTTATCATAATTTTTCACCTACAATAAAAAAATTATTGGGATTTTCTTGAGAAGAAAGAATAAAATATGTAATATAGTTATTTCCTTTAATTATAATATTTACTTTTACTATCTCTTGTGTAGTATTTTCTCCAAATAAAAAGCTAGTTATAAAATAGAAAAGTAAAATAATGATAAGCTTCATACTTACTCCTCCTTCCATTTAGGATTTGTAGTAGTCCATTTGTTGTGAAAATTTAAGATGGTATTATATTTAGGGGTTGTATCATTAATATTTCTGTATACATTAATTTGCATATACTTTATTAAGTCGAATCCATAAAAAGATATCCTGTATTGTGCAATATCATTATAATCAAAAATATAAATACTAAAAGAGGGTGTGATATTTCCATGAGAAGTAATTTTAGCATTAAATTTTTCTTGGGTTTGTTTATCAAAAATAGTAATATATTTTAAATTTTGGGGTAGATGGATAATCTCTTTATCAATAACAGACATTTGAGAAATTGTAATATTTTTTTTAAGATAGTCTAATTTCACTTCATAATTTGTTCTACTATTATGGGCTTTGATACCATATGTTGTAAAAACTTCATAAATTTCTGTTTTAGCTCTTATCAACTCCTCTCTTTCAATTAATTTTTTAAAGTAGATAAAACCAAAACTTAATAATAGCAGAATAAGACTTATTTGAAGTAATATATTTATAAAACAAAAACCTTTTCTGTTTTTCATCTAATCCAATCTTGGTAAGAGTATACCATATTTTTTTTAATAATCAAGGGGGAATAAAAAATATTTTTTGTATTTTAATAACAAAACTTAAAAAGGATAGAAAAAAAATATAAAATACAGTATAATATTGTAAGATAGTAATGAAAATATTGGAGGAAATTATGGTTTTAGCAGGGAATAAAAAAGCCTATTTTGATTATTTTATAGAAGATAAATTTGAAGCAGGAATAGAGTTAGTTGGAAGCGAAGTAAAATCAGCTAAAGCTGGAAAAGTAAGTATAAAAGAATCTTTTATTAGAATTATAAATGGAGAAGTATTTATAATGGGAATGTCTATTGTTCCTTGGAGTTTTGGGAGTGTATACAATCCAGAGGAGAGAAGAGTTAGAAAATTATTATTACATAAAAAAGAGATTAGAAAACTTCATGAGAAAGTTACTCAAAAGGGGTATACAATAGTTCCATTAGATATACATCTTTCAAAGGGATATGTTAAAGTATCTATTGCTCTAGCTAGAGGTAAGAAGACTTATGATAAAAGAGAAAGTATTGCTAAAAGAGATGCACAAAGAGATATTCAAAGAATGACAAAAATTAGATAGAAATTTTTTTTAAAATATGTTATACTATTATGTACAATTAAATAATGGGGATGCAAAGGTTTCGACGGGGTTATGAGGTTATAGGTAGCATGCCAGGATGACCGCTGTGAGAGGTCAACACATCGTTTAGATGGAAACAGAAATTACGCTTTAGCTGCTTAATTAGTCAGCTCACCTCTGGTTTCTCTCTTCTGTAGGAGAATCCAACCGAGGTGTTACCAATATACAGATTACCTTTAGTGATTTCTCTAAGCTCAAAGGGACATTTTAGAGAATAGCTTCAGTTAGCCCTGTCTGCGGGAGTGATTGTTGCGAAATAAAATAGTAGACTAAGCATTGTAGAAGCCTATGGCGCTGGTAGTTTCGGACACGGGTTCGATTCCCGTCATCTCCACCATTTCTATCCATATCCGCTGGGATATCACGAACTCTGATTTCTACGTGGTTAGGATATATAATAACAGAGTCTATAAATGCTTCAACAATAGACTTTTTTATTTGAGGATTTTTGAAGTTATCTTTTAGATTTTTTAAGTAGTTAAAAATTTTCTCTTTCTCTATTTTAACAGGAGATTTGAGAGAATTTTTTTTATTTTTGAGTGTAGTCAATTCAAGATTGATTTTCTCATTCATCACATTAAAAACTTCATCAGATATATTTCCCTCTAAATTTTTATTTAAAAGATTAACAGCCTTATTAGTAACTTTTTCAATCTCTTTTTCTAAAGTCATTAATTCTTTCTCCACTCCACTTTGACTTTCCATTATTTTTTTATAGATTCCATTAGCTATCCCATCTATTCTTTTTCCTGTAAAAATTTCTTTTTTAATAGTATCAAAAACCATTCCCTCTAGCTTTTCTTTAATAATAGGTTTATTCTTACATTGATTAACTTTTGTTTTTCTATTTATGCATAAATACCCATAATCAATAGTTCCATTTCTTCTCCTTGTTCTATATCCTCCAGTATAACTTCCTCCACACTCTCCACAATAGCAATATCCACTCAAATAGTATGGCGTTATAGCTGTCATTCTTGCTCCTGTCTTTCTTTTTCCCATCATATTTTGAACTTTTTGAAATTCCTCTTTAGAGATAATTTGAGGACAACCATTTTCTATTTTAATCTCTTTTCCTGTCAATCTTCCATTGGCATCTTTTTTTCCATAAACAAAAACACCTGTATATTTTTCATTTAATAAAAAATCTCTTATAGATGTTTTTCTAAACTCTCTCCCAGCTTTATTTTTATATCCCTCTTCATTTAAAATTTCAGCTATTTTTGTATAACCTACTCCATTCAAATATAGCTTATAGATTTTTTTTACAATCTCTGCTTCTTTTTCATTTAAAACATATCTTCTATCCTCTCCTAAATCATAACCTAATGGCATAGCTCCCCCATTATGAATACATTTCAAAGCATTTTCCTTTTGACCTTTTTTAACTTCTCTGGATAAATTCAATGAGTAATATTCATTCATTCCTGTAAGAACAGATTTTAAAATGACACTTTCTGGGTTATCATTAAGTTGCTCCAGAACTGATAAAAGTTTCACTCCATTGTCCTCAAGTTTTTTTTCATAGATAGCGTGGTCATATCTATTACGAGCAAATCTATCAAACTTATGAACTATCACATATTTAAAGATTTTTTTCTTACTATCATTTATCATTTTTATAAAGCTTTCTCTATCTTTAATAGATGTTCCACTAATTGCTTCATCTTTATATATAGCAATTAAATTAAAATTATTTTTTAAACAATACTCTTTAATTGCTCTTTCCTGTGCTTCTATACTTTCTACTCTTTGATTATCTGAACTGAATCTACAATAAGCTACAACATCTACCATTTTTTCCACTCTCCTTAACAGTTTTCACTTAAAAAATCTTCTGCTAAAATATTTATAAGGTTATTATATAACATTTCTTCCATTTTTTCTTTTTCTACTATAATTTCTTTCATTCTATCAACTCCCAATTTTATTAAAAATGTTACTCTTAAAATAAAGCTTCCTTAGAGTTCTCTTCTCTCCACTTATTAGCTAACTCTTTATAGTTTCTATAAAATTCAGTTTTAGATATTCCAAGTTTTTTTATTAGTTCAATATTTGTGATTTTATAATTTATTCTACATAACTCTTGAAGAAGAGAGATTCTTTTTTCTCTCTTTCTCTCACAAGTTTTATATTTTATTCCAGACTTTCTAGTTCTCATACCAATCTAGCCTGTTGATGTGTGATATGTAGATATTTTCCTCCAACTTTCTTTTTTATCTCCAATCTCTCTCCCCACTCAGCTATCAAACTTGGAATCATAGCTCTAAATCTTCCCTTGCTATAAAATAGCTCTCTCATCAATATGTTTATGCAAGGCTCTCCCTTATACTCTCCTAGCTCTCTTACTTCTGCTATATATTGAATTGTATAACCTGTATTATTTTGGTTAAAAAATTGTTTTTGTATTCTATTTCCCATCTATTCCACCTATCCCTTAAACTAATTATTATATTCAGTTACTCTAAATTCATCAGGTTTTATATCTTCAACTTCTTTCATATCAATTTCAAATGTTCTACTCCAAGCTTTCGTATATATTTTTACAATCTCATTACATTCCTCTTCAGTTAATTTAACATTAGTATTGATACAAAAACCAACTCCTCCTGTTTTTTCAACAATTATTAATTCTAACACTATGTTATTATCTTTCATTTATTCCACCTCTTTATCAAATTTAATTTATTTGGGGTCGCCCTATCTCTACTCTCATTGATAGCGAGATGAGAAAGTGAGAGCAGATTTAGACCTCCCCCTTTTTTAAAACTCTGACCTTTAGCTGAAAGAGTGCCGTTTAAAAAACGAGCTATTTACTTTATTTTCTACCTAGTTTTTCTAGCTCTCGGCATACTTATCAAAAAGATATGGCGACTTCGTCGTGTAATAAGACGTGGTGCTAGGGGTGTATTATTTCCCCCACTCTTCTGTATATTTCAATATAAATTCTATAAAATCAGATGCTCTCTCCTGTGAGCAATCAGAAAGAGAGAATGACGGCACACTGTTTTGATGACAATATATTATTGTGAGTATCTCCCTTGCTTCCTCTGGTGTATATTTAGTTAAGTCTGCATAGTTTCTAACTAGTACAAAAATATATTTTCTTTGCTTGTCCGTTATTCTCTCCATTCTCTCTACTCCTTTAGCTATTTAATATCTTTTTGATTTTCTTGTATTCTCTCTTGGTTAGTTCCTCTAGCTTCTTTTTATAGTTTTTCTCTACATATTTTTCTATATCATTTCCCAGAGTATCAGCTATTTTTTTCAAATCCTGTATATCTTTTTTACTCACTATCTGGTTAGAAGTTACTATTCTATCGTGTAGGTATATAAGGTCTTTTAAATCTAAGTTTCCTAGATTATTTGTCCTATATTTTTTTAGTATCTCTCCTATGTCCTCTTGGGTACACATTTCAACTATTGATTTACAGATTTTATTTTTTTCTTGTATCTGGAGTTGCTTTTCTATCTCTTCTAGCTCTTCTAAGCTCATCAGCGAAAAGTCTCTTTCCTCAAACTCATCTCTATTTTTCTCATCTATCATATTATTGATTGAGTTTATAATCTGTTGTTTCTTGGCTCTCAATACTTCCTCATAACTTGCAACCTCTCCTCCAGCTATTCCAATTCCTAATATCCCCAAGGCTCTTCCTATTGCAGAAGTTTCACAGTTTTCCACGTGTGAGGTTTCATTTACTTTTACTTTCTCCCCCTCTTTTCTCTCCTCTCTCTTCTCCATAGCTGTCCCCATACTCTTTGCCACTCCCTCGGCATCTCTGATAATTGCCCTTGCTATTGCTATATCTTCATCTATTCTTAGCCACTCTACCTCTATTGCCCAGCCCTTGTACTCCTCACTGGTGCGAAAGTGTCGGATTCTCTCCGACACCTGCACATAATCTTGACCTTTTATTTTTATAGTTTTTAAATCCATAGACCACCACCCCATCTTTCACTATATGAGCTGATAGAGTTAGTGATATGTTTGTAGACTTCCTTATATTCTGACACTTTTACTTTTCCACCATATCCAACATTTTTATATTTCCCACAATAACTTATTAGAGTATTATCTTCTACTAGCTTCCACTCATTTATTAGACCTTTAGATTTTAAATAGTCCATCTCTCTTATTAACTCTTCAAAATTTCTATCAGATTTTTTATATAGTCTTAGTTGTGTCATAGGATTTCCCCCTTTACAGCTTCATTTATATTTCTAATTATCTTCCAATACTCCTCATCTTTTACAGTTCCACAATATTTTATTCCCTCAGTTTCTCCAACAAAATATATCATTCTATTTGAGATACTCCACTTTCTAATCAATCTAAAATCTTTTAGAGTTTCTAACTCAGCAAACATTTTTTCTACAAAATTATATTTTTTCATTTTACCACCTCGCCTTTAGTTTTTAGCAAGTCCCCCAAGCTTGTGGGGGATATGCTCAAGACTAAATCTATCTAGTGTACTCTGTCATATATTCAGATATTAATTTGATACAGAGCCATAAATATTGATTATCTGCTGTATCTTTTCTTTCTAGTTCCTCAAATGTATCTTTTTTTAACTCTTCCCAATAACTATCTTTAATTTCAAATTTTTCTATCTTTTCAATTAATTTTAAAACTACTTCTTTCATATTAATTTCTCCTTTAAATTCTAAGTTGCCTTTCCCAATAGATTCTTTCTTGGTGTTCTCTCTCTGCTATGGCTTCTCTTTCCTCTTCGTCTTTTTCTCTGATAGCTTCCTCCAAATCTTTTATAACTTCATCAAGTGCAAGTTCTAAAGTTTCTCCATAATATTCCCAATCAAATGGTTTAAGATTTACTACCATTTCACAACCATATACAGATACCACCACTTTGAAATAATCCTGTAAAGGCTCATACTCTTTCATCAACTTTAATATCTCTCTTATTTTTTCATCTATTGTCATATCCACCACTCCTTTCCTTTGTAACCTTATTATATTACACATTAGGTAAAAAAATATATACTATCTATCCTTTTTCTTTATTGTAACATATTTATATTACAAAGTCAAGATTTCTTTTTACTTTTATTTTTGCTAAAAATGTAGTATAATAAAATATAAATAAAAAAATCTACTTGAGAGAAGAGGGGGAAAAATGACATTTGGAGAAGTATTAAAAAAAATTAGAACTGATAAACAGATGAGCTTGAGAGATTTAGGAAAAGAATTAGACTTGAGTTTTACTTTTGTTGATAAAGTAGAAAAAGGAATATCTCCAGCAAGTGAAAATTTTCTTGAAAAAGTTTTAGAGTGTTTCCCTCTACACAGAAAAGAATTAATTGAAGCATATACAAAAGATTATATCCCAGCTGTTGTTATTGACGAATTAAAGAAAAAAGATGAAGTTGTAACTCAAGCTATTAAAAATATAGATGCTGAAATAGTTTTTAAATTATTTTTTGAAAAATTAAGTGTAGAAGATAGAAAAGAATTATTAACAAATATCTTAGATAAATTTGAAATAAAAAGTTACAAACAAGGAACTATTGAAGAGGATAGAGAAGAGATAGAGTTAATAAGAGAAAAGATAAAAAAATTGAAATAGCTATGTTAGTTTAGAGAGTGAAGAATCACTCTCTTTTTTTATTGCTAACTTGAGAAAAATTTAGCTCACAAAAAAGGAAACCTAAGAGGAACACCACCTTATTACGCGACGAAGTCGCCATATCTTTTTGATAAGTATGCCGAGAGCTAGGCAACCTATGGAGAAAATAAAGTGAATAGCTCGTTTTTTTAAACGGCACTCTTTCAGCTAGAGGTCAGAGTTTTAAATCCCTCTCTTTTCCCTTGCTAGAGTTGAGTGTCTAGCTCCTCGAGTATGCAAAGGAGAATGAAACTCTAGGCGACAAACTCGAAGTATGAGAGTTTGGCGAGGAAAAGAGAACAGCAGGGAAACGGGCTGAAGATAGAATCCCAGCTCTGACTAAATTCGAGGTACGAGAATTTAGCGAGGTTGACTGAGGTACGAGGGAGACCGAGAAGAGCTGGAAGAGGGCGAGGTCTGTTTTTGCTGGTGCTAGAGAGTGGGCTATCAATGAAGTAAAACAGGGCGAGCCATAAAAGATATGTGCCTATAAATCCGAAGCTTTCCCCTTGCTAAATTTGAGGGTCTACTATAAAAATAATCTCAGAGACCGAAAATTTAGTCATCAAACTTGAGGTACGAAAGTTTGATGAGGGAAAGCAGAGGAAGAGAAGCAGAAAGAATGGGCGAAGTAATGGGAAAGGAGCAGAGAGAATGAGCAAAATAAAAAATTTTATTGAAATCGTACACTATATATGTTACAATAAAATTGTAGAATAAAAAGTGTACAAAATAGGAGGGGAAAATGAAACTAGAAATTATTTATAATGTGATTGAAAATGAGATTCAAGAAAAATATAAGACAAAGGTTGAATGTGCAAAAGATATGGGAATGTCTAAACAAAGATTACATCATATTTTAAAGAAAATAAAAACTAATAGTGAAGTTTCATTTAAAAGAGTTGATAATATTTTAGACTTTTTAGGATATGAGATAGAAATAAAAAAAAGAGGCTAACCCCTTTTAGTGAAAAGATTATTTAATAGTTCTAAAATTTCAATAGTTTCTTTAGTTGTTGTAGTTGTAGCTGTATCATTCTTATTCATTAAATCAGCCCCCATTTATAAATAATAAGTTATACATATCTATATATTTTTATTAATAATATTATACTAGAAGAGGATAAAAAAATCAAGGTAAAAACTAAAAATGTTTTTAAATTTTAGATAGAAAGGAGTAGAGAGATGGAAAAACCTAATTACTATGGAATATTACCAGCCAATGTAAGATATGATAATAGATTAAAACCTATGGAAAAGATACTGTATTCTGAAATTACAGCTCTTGCAAATACGCAAGGATTTTGTTTTGCTTCTAACTCTTATTTTGGAAAGCTCTATGAAGTAGATAAAAAAACAGTAGGGGTATGGGTTAATAATCTTGCTAAGTTTGGATACTTAAAAGTGGAGTTAATCTATAAAGAAAATTCTAAGGAAGTATTGGAGAGAAGATTGTACATTGTAGATTTAAAAGAAGTTCCTCTCTCTGCTCCTGTGGAAGAGGAAAATCTTATAGAAAATGAGAAAGAAAAAGATAGTGTTACCCCTCCCCATAAAAAAATGGATACCCCACCACAAAAAAATGGGGAGATGTCCCCACAAAATTATGGATACCCTCCCCATAAAATTATGGAGGATAATACTACTAGTGTTAATATTATAAATGAGAATATTACAAGTAATAATACTACTACTAAGTTAGATAATCTAAATAAGATAGAGGAAACTAGTACAAAGAGTAGTAGTAGTTTTGTTTTGGAAAATTCTCTTAAAGAAAATAGAGATAATAAGGAGCTAGAGAAAGATAGCTCTACTTTGAGTACAGGTAATATTGAAAGAGATAGAGAAATAAGTCAAATGATATTAATTCTATTTGAGTACGGAGTAAAAAAAAGTACAATAGAAAATATTATAAAACTTAATGTTACAGTGGAGAGAGTTAAGGAAGTTTTAAAATCTGCTCAAGAAAAAAGCTGGGGAGATGGGGCAATATATAAGGCTCTTAAAGAAAAGTGGATACTTGAGGAGAAAAGAGAGAGTATATCTGATGAGGAGATAGAGGATAAAAAAAAGTGGCTAAAATATTTTGCTGGGCTGGATAGTGGAACTCGTGGAGAAATTTTGGAGATTATAAAACCAATTCCATTAGAGAAGCTAGAGAAAAATAAAAAGAGGTTGGTACGAACTGAAACTATATTTGAGTTTAAGCAGGAATTACGGAGATTAGGAAAATAAAAAAGACCCCGTAGGGTATGAGGTCAGAATTATCTGTACTTTCTCACTAACCATACAATAATGAGAATAAGTAATCCACCTAGAAGAATTACTCCTCCATCAAGATTGATAGTTAGATTTTGAATTGTTACAGTCATTTCTGTACCTCCTTAGATTGTATGTTCTACTGCCTATAAAGTTCGTTACTCTTTATAGACATGAAATAAGCCTCCACCGAAGTGAAAGCTTAGTTCATAACGAATTTACATACAATCTAAGTTACCCGTACGGGTTTCTAGGTACTTTAATTATAACAGAATTTTAGCCAAAAGTCAAAGGGAGATGAAAGTATGGAGAGAGGCGATTTTAAAAAAATTACTAGGGAAAATTTAAAAACTTGTAGAGAGATAGTTTTATCAAAAGGGGATTGTATAGGGATAGAGTGTGAAACTTGTCTTTTCTCTAGTGAGAATACAAAACTAAATTGTGGAGGAAGTAGTAAAGAAACTTTGGCACTTTGTAAGGAGGCTTTGGAGAAGTTTGGAGAGAAGAGAAAAACTAAAATAAAACATCATCACATTACTAGAAATGAGATGAAAAAGTTTTATACTTACCTCAAGCAAAAATATGGAGTAGCTGGAGAGAAAACTAATGAATTAAATAGTTATGAGAATTTGGAGAGAGGAATAGAAAAAGTTGTTGATGAAGTTGTAACACTAGCTTTGATAGAGCAAAAGAAAGAGATTTTAGCTAAGATAGATGAATTTTAAATTGTTGACGTCAGGAAAATGATAGAGGAGTGAGAAAATGAGTAATGAGGAATATATTTTTAAAAAGTTGGAGAAGCTCTCTCCTGTGGATAAGATTTTGAGTGATAAGATAGTAAAATCTCTAGGGAAAGAGTGGGCAACTCCTAAAGAGGTAGCTGATTATCTAGGTAGACATATCAATACCATTTATGAAAAAATCAATAATGAGGAGATTTTATCTAGGAAGATAGGAGTGAGAAGAGTGATATATACCCCAAGTATTATCTTGATTATGGAGTAGGTATTCTAAATAAAAAAGTTCCCCTTAGGTGATAAGGGGAACTGACATACAGAAACTCTAGTAAAGTACAAAAAATCTAGAGCCATTCTAATGGTAAGTATGTCCAAAATCCTAATATTTTATAGCTCATAAAATTTAGTTTGTCAAGAGGGAAAATTAAAAAATGCTACTAAAATTTTAGTAAGAAAAAAGACTTAGTAATTACCTTAATTATAAAGTAATCTTCCCCACTCCACACCACTTGGGTTTACTGTAAATTCCCACTTCAAAAATATATAATATATCTATAAAGGAACACATAAGTATTAAATAATGAGGAGGTAGGAATATGGCAGTATTAGATACAGTAAAAG
>OGNW01000487.1_pt1 | contig 34715 bp, 20 predicted proteins | sample 1573591 | NCBI WGS metagenome assembly OGNW01 (sample SAMEA2581894, study PRJEB24529) | metagenome | biome: Human gut stool | place: China | collected 2011
ACAGGATAATGTGATTGATGAGATTGTGTGGGTGGTAGGAGATGATGCTATTTTACGTTCGGACGTAGAAACGCAGCGTTTGTATATGCAAAACGAAGGCGAACGTCTGGATGGTGATCCTTATTGTGTGATTCCCGAAGAGTTGGCCGTACAGAAACTTTATATGCACCAGGCTGTGCTCGACAGTATCGAAGTGCCCGAGGCAGAAGTCATACAGCGTGTCGACTATCAGATCAGTAATTATATTCAGGCTTTGGGTAGCAGAGAAAGAATGGAAGCAGAGTTTAATAAGACCTCTACACAGATTCGTGAAGCCATGCGCGAGAATGCCCGTGACGGATTGATTGTACAAAGGATGCAGCAGAAACTGGTAGGAGATATCAAGGTAACTCCGGCAGAAGTACGCCGCTATTTCAAGGATCTTCCTCAGGACAGTATCCCTTATATTCCGACTCAGGTAGAGGTGCAGATTATTACACTGCAACCTAAAATTCCTATTGCTGAAATTGAAGATGTAAAGAGACGTCTGCGTGATTATACAGACCGTGTGACAAAGGGTGAAATTGATTTTTCTACACTGGCACGTCTGTATTCCGAAGATAAGGCTTCTGCTATCAAAGGTGGTGAACTTGATTTTATGGGACGTGGTATGCTGGATCCGGCTTATGCCAATGTAGCATTCAGTCTTCAGGATCCGAAGAAAGTTTCTAAGATCGTAGAATCTGAATTTGGTTATCATATTATCCAGCTTATCGAGAAACGTGGCGACCGTGTGAATACCCGTCACATCCTGTTGCGTCCGAAAGTTTCTGAAAAGGAGTTGACAGAGGCTTGTGCCCGTCTGGATTCTATTGGCGATGATATCCGTCAGAATAAGTTTACATTTGATGAGGCTGCCTCTGTGATTTCACAGGATAAGGATACTCGTAATAATCACGGTCTTATGGTGAATACGAATGAGCGTACAGGTATCACTACTTCTAAGTTCCAGATGCAGGATTTGCCTCAGGATGTTGCGAAAGTGGTGGATAAGATGAATGTAGGCGAAATTTCCAGAGCCTTTACGATGATTAACGAGAAGGATGGAAAAGAAGTTTGTGCCATTGTAAAACTGAAAGCAAAGATCAACGGTCATAAAGCTACCATTGCAGAAGACTATCAGGACCTGAAAGAAATCGTGATGGATAAGCGCCGGGAAGAAATGTTGCAGAAGTGGATTCTGAACAAGCAAAAACATACGTATGTACGTATTGACCCGAACTGGCAGAAGTGTGACTTCAAGTATCCGGGTTGGGTAAGGAACGATTGATGTTTAAACAGCTTGACTTTATATGCTGAAACAAAACAAAAAAGATAAACAGCAAGACGGGCATAGATGGCTTCTTATAGGCTTTCTATGCCTGTTTGCCGTATGCCTTGTGGCGCAGGTGAAGCCCACCGGACAGACTAAAAAGGCTGAGACTCCGGCTGCGAAAACTCCAAATGGAACGAAGCAAACTGATAAAGATATCAAGAAAGAGCCCGAAAATAAGAAGACGAAAGTATATTTGCTTCATGCCAATCAGGGACAGGCCGACAAGCTTGCCCGACCGGATGTTCAGGTACTGATTGGGAATGTAAAGCTGCGTCACGACAGTATGTATATGTTTTGTGACAGTGCTTTGATTTACGAGAAAACCAATTCGGTAGAAGCATTCAGCAATGTACGTATGGAGCAGGGGGATACCTTGTTTATTTACGGTGATTATCTTTACTACGACGGGATGACACAGATTGCGCAGATTCGTGAGAACGTAAAGATGATCAACCGGAACACGACGCTTCTGACCGATAGTCTGAATTATGACCGTCTTTATGATCTCGGTTATTATTTCGAGGGCGGTACTTTGATGGATGAAGAGAATGTGTTGACCTCGGATTGGGGAGAATACAGTCCCGCTACCAAACAGTCGGTATTCAATCATGATGTGAAATTGGTGAATCCCAAGTTTGTCCTGACGTCGGATACACTGAAATATAATACTTTTTCCAAGATTGCTACCATTCTCGGTCCTTCGAATATCGTAAGTGACAATAATCACATCTATTCGGAACGAGGCTTCTATAATACACTCAGCGAACAGGCTGAATTGTTGGACCGTTCTATCCTGACGAATGAGGGAAAGAAGTTGATTGGTGACAGTTTGTTTTATGACCGGAAAGTGGGATACGGTGAAGCGTTCGATAATATACGAATGACGGATACCATTAACAAGAATATGTTGACCGGCGATTATTGTTTCTATAACGAATTGGCCGACTCTGCTTTTGCTACCAAACGTGCAGTTGCTATTGACTATTCACAAGGAGACAGTCTCTTTATGCATGGAGATACGTTGCAGCTTATTTCCTATAATCTGAATACGGACTCTGTTTTCCGCCTGATGAAAGCTTATCATAAGGTACGTATGTACCGGACGGATGTACAGGGAGTTTGTGACTCACTGGTTTATAATTCAAAAGACTCTTGTCTGACCATGTATATCGATCCGATTCTTTGGAATGAAGGTCAGCAACTGCTTGGCGAGGAGATCAAGATTTATATGAATGACAGTACCATTAACTGGGCCCACATTATCAATCAGGCACTGACGGTGGAGATGAAAGATTCTGTTCATTATAACCAAGTGTCCGGTAAAGAGATGAAAGCCTATTTCGAAAATGGTGATATGCGTCATATTGAAGTGATAGGTAATGTGATGACCGCTTTCTACCCGGAAGAAAAAGACAGTACGATGACCGGATTTAATAATATGGAGGGGAGTGTGCTCCATCTTTATATGAAAGAGAAGAAGATGGAAAAAGGGATGTTCGTAGGTAAGTCCAACGGAACATTATATCCGATGGATCAGATCCCTCCCGACAAGTTGCGGCTATCTACATTTGCCTGGTTTGACTATGTCCGCCCTTTAAATAAAGAAGATATATTCAACTGGAGAGGCAAGAAGGAAGGAGAGACACTGAAACCAACCACCGACCGGAAGCCAAAGACAGATAAGCGAAGTTTAATTAATATGAAGTAATATGGGAATGTTTTTCAATTCGATGAGAAAACCTCGAGGCTTTAATCATCAATACATTTACGTAAACGAGCGGAAAGAAAAGCTTGAGAAGATGGAGGAGAAGGCGAAACGCGAGTTGGGAATGCTTCCGGATAAAGAATTCAGTCCCGAAGATATCCGTGGTAAGTTTGTCGAAGGTACGACGCACCTGAAGCGCAGAAAGGCAAGTGGCCGTAAGCCTGTATCTTTTGGAATCATATTGATTATCATAGCTTTCCTTTTATATTTGTGGCATTATTTAGCGACGGGAAGCTGGTCATTTTAACTACTAAATAAACTATGAGCGATATAATTCATTTGTTGCCTGATTCGGTAGCTAATCAGATTGCTGCCGGTGAAGTGATACAACGTCCGGCATCTGTTATTAAAGAGCTAGTGGAGAATGCGATCGATGCAGATGCTCAAAATATACATGTGTTAGTTACGGATGCCGGTAAGACCTGCATCCAGATTATAGACGATGGAAAGGGAATGTCCGAAACGGACGCGCGACTTTCCTTTGAACGCCATGCGACTTCTAAGATTCGGGAAGCAGCGGATTTGTTTGCTTTGCGTACGATGGGGTTTCGTGGAGAAGCACTGGCTTCCATTGCAGCTGTGGCGCAGGTTGAACTGAAAACACGGTTGGAATCGGAAGAACTGGGAACAAAACTGGTGATTGCAGGCTCCAAAGTCGAAAGTCAGGAAGCTGTTTCCTGTTCCAAGGGAAGTAACTTCTCTGTGAAGAATCTGTTCTTCAACGTGCCCGCCCGTCGCAAGTTCCTGAAAGCTAATTCAACAGAACTAAGTAATATTCTGGCAGAGTTTGAACGTATTGCTTTGGTTCATCCCGAAGTAGCCTTTTCGCTTTACAGCAATGATTCCGAACTGTTTAATCTGCCTGTATCTCCTTTGCGGCAACGTATTCTTGCTATCTTCGGCAAGAAGCTGAATCAACAGTTGCTGAATATAGAGGTGAATACTACGATGGTGAAAATCTCAGGCTACATAGCGAAGCCGGAAACTGCCCGTAAGAAAGGTGCTCACCAATATTTCTTTGTCAACGGGCGTTATATGCGCCATCCTTATTTTCATAAGGCAGTGATGGAGGCTTATGAACAGTTGATTCCCGTTGGCGAGCAAGTTTCCTACTTTATTTATTTTGAAGTGGATCCGGCTAATATCGATGTGAATATTCATCCCACTAAGACAGAAATCAAGTTTGAGAATGAACAGGCTATCTGGCAAATACTTTCGGCATCAGTAAAGGAGTCGTTGGGCAAGTTCAGCGCCATTCCTTCCATTGATTTCGATACGGAAGATATGCCGGATATTCCTGCATTTGAGCAGAACCTGCCTCCTGCACCTCCGAAGATTCATTATAATTCGGATTTCAATCCGTTCAAAGTATCTTCCGGTGGAAGTGGCGGCGGATCATATAGCCGTCCGAAGGTGGAATGGGAAGGACTGTATGGTGGATTGACCAAGGCAAGTAAGATGAATGAGCCTCAGCAGGAACCGGAAATGGATTGGGAAAATTCTCCTTTCGAGGAAGAACCGATGGTTGCTGAAGAGAAAACTATTTCGGCGGTATCTGCCGCTTCCTCCACTTTCTCATCGGCCTCCTCTACTTTATATGCCAATGAATCGGTGATTGAGAAGGGGAATCTGCATTTGCAGTTCAAAGGTCGTTTTATTCTGACTTCGGTGAAATCCGGATTGATGTTGATCGACCAGCATCGTGCGCATATCCGCGTACTTTTTGATCGGTATATGGTGCAGATAAAACAAAAACAAGGTGTTTCGCAGGGAGTGCTTTTCCCCGAGATATTACAGCTGCCTGCTTCAGAAGCGGCTGTCCTGCAAGGAATCATGGATGATTTGTCGGCGGTAGGTTTCGATCTGAGTGATTTGGGTGGCGGTAGTTATGCTATCAATGGCATTCCTTCGGGGATAGAAGGATTGAATCCGGTTGAGTTGGTACGGAATATGCTACATACAGCTATGGAAAAAGGGAATGATGTGAAGGAGGAAATCCAGAATATCTTAGCTTTAACACTGGCACGTGCGGCGGCTATTGTCTATGGTCAGGTATTGAGTAATGAGGAAATGGTAAGTCTTGTAGACAGTCTTTTTGCCTGTCCTTCACCAAATTACACTCCGGATGGCAAAACAGTCTTGACAACAATCAAGGAAGAGGACATCGAGAAATTATTCAAATAAAACAAATAAAATCATCATTTCTTAAAACCTTTTAGTTCAGTTCGTGTTATTTAAATAGTTCAACAAAGAAAAGATTATAATAACCACTTAACTATTAGGTATATGAAAAAGATTCTAATGTTGCTGGCTTTTGCCGGCGTTGCGTCTGTCGCTTCTGCGCAGCAAACCGTGACTGTAACTGAATACGAGGTTATTCAGGTACAAGATAAACATCAAGTAATAACTAACCCATTCTGGAGCAACTGGTTCTTCTCTGTAGGAGGCGGTGCACAGGTATTATTTGGTAATAACGACCATATCGGAAAATTCAGAGATCGTATTGCTCCGACATTGAATGTGTCAGTTGGTAAATGGGTAACACCCGGTTTCGGGTTACGTATGCAATATAGCGGACTGCAATCCAAAGGATTCACCACCAATGAATCTGCAAATTATGTAGTCGGTGGCCCGAGAGAAGATGGCTCCTACAAACAGAGATGGGACTATATGAATCTTCATGGCGACTTGCTGATTAATCTGAATGCACTTTTCGGTGGTTACAATCCGGATCGCGTATATGAGATTATTCCGTATATCGGTGCCGGTTGGGCTCATTCTTATTCTAAGCCTCATACAAACGCTGCTACCTTCAATGCAGGTATTATCAACCGTTTCCGTTTGTCAAACGCTGTAGATTTGAACCTTGAACTGAGTGCAACAGGGCTGGAAGGTAAATTTGATGGTGAACACGGTGGCAAACCCGATTATGATGGTATCTTAGGTGCTACTCTCGGTGTGACTTATTACTTCCCGACCCGTGGATTCCAACGTCCTGTTCCACAGATTATCTCCGAACTGGAATTGAGACAGATGCGTGATCAGATGAATGCTATGGCAGCCGCAAATATGCAGTTGCAGCAACAGTTAGCCAATGCACAGCAGCCTGTAGTGGAAGAAGCTGAAGAAGTCGTTGTAACAGATGCCAACATTGCACCGCGTACTGTATTCTTCAAGATCGGTTCAGACAAATTGTCTCCACAAGAAGAAATGAACTTGTCATATCTTGCCAGCAAGATGAAAGAATTCCCGAACATGACCTATACAATCAACGGATATGCAGACTCTGCAACCGGTACTCCTTCTATCAACCAGAAGTTAAGTCTGGAACGTGCACAAGCTGTAAAGGACCTGTTGGTTAAGAAATATGGCATCTCTGCAGACAGACTGTCTGTTGCAGCAGGTGGTGGTGTCGACAAGTTCGGTCAACCGATTCTGAATCGTGTGGTATTGGTAGAATCAGCTCAATAATACATTTGATATTGTAATATAGATACGGCTGTTAAGTGGGCCGTATTTATGAAAGGAAAGACTTGCTCAGGTAAAGATATCCCTCGGATACTTTACTTGGGCGAGTCTTTTTGTTTCCAATGATTTGCATATCCTATAATTTTTTGCGAATATTGCAATCAAATGCATTGGTCTTAGACATAAGTTTCTTACTTTTGAACAAGGATTCCGGTTTTTATGATTGTTACTATGAAATGTAGATACCTTCTATCTTTAGTCTTTTTATTGCATATATGGGTATGCAAGAGTAATGTTATAGATAATAGTGTCTATGATTATGGTCTTACGTTTCTGGCTCATTCTACCAATCAGGATCAGCGGACCAATCTGGATCTTACTCCTGCGGCTTCTTTGTCTTTTCCCGAGGACGGTTTCTCGGTGGGATTCGATATAAAGTTGAGAAATGAACTGTATACTTATGGTTATGTTGTACGGGTCATAGCAGATGATTCTTCCTGCTTTGATTTTATCTCCTACCTGCTTTATTCCCGATTTAATATTGTATTGACTGACAAAGACCGGGTGATCAAGAATACGGAGATTGCAGATTCGGCAAAGATTGTAGCAGACAGATGGATACACGTCGATCTGCAATTTACCAAAGACCGGATTCATATTGCTGCAGACGGTATCCAGGCGGAAATCAATCATTCCCTGAGCAACTTTAAGGATATCAAGATCTATTTCGGAGGCAGCAAGCATACCCGTTTCTTCTCTACAGATGTACCTCCTATGACCATTCGTAATATAGAACTTGCTGATATTCAAGGTAAACTGCTTTATAAATGGGAATTGGCTGCTCATGATAAAGATGTGACTTACGATAGTGTCAGAAATAAACAGGCTTTTGTACGTAATGGCGTCTGGGAGATAGATAAACATACTAAATGGGCGGCATTAGCTTCGTTGAATGTGCACCATATTAATCCGCAGGTGGCTTATGACGATGTGTCGGGACGTTTTTTCATAGCAGGAGGCCGTCAGTTATTTGTTTACGATGTGAAGGCGAATCGTATTGATTCGATTGCTTATAAAGGACATCCTTATATAGGAGCTTCCAGCCAGATTATTTTTGATGCCAAACGAAACAGGCTCTTGTCTTATACACCGGATTTCAACGATTTGAATGTCTATGAGTTTGACCGGAAATGCTGGACATTAGAAACTCCGGTAATGATTGATACCCGCCAGCATCATAATCGTATTATCAATCAGAAAAGAGATGAACTGATTGTTTTTGGTGGCTATGGTAATCACCGCTATAATTCACAGTTGAGCAGAATAAACCTGTCTGATCCGCAGGGGTGGTCGATCAGTTCCCTTGATTCCTGTCTGTTTCCCCGCTATTTAAGTGCGATGGGGGCGGAGAATGAGGACTACTTATTGATCATGGGTGGTTATGGCAATCAGTCGGGTAAGCAGGAAGAATCTCCAGGAAACTTTTATGATCTTTACCGGTTGAATTTGAAAACAGGTAAATGCGCTAAGTTATGGGAGTTTGTGAATGACAGGCAGCACTTTACTTTCGGTAATTCAATGATTGTCGATACACCGTCGAATAGTGTATATGCTTTGACATATAATAATGACCGGTATAATACTTTTGTTTATTTGAGCCGGTTTGATATACAGACCAGACAACCGGTTCAGGAAGTGATGAGTGATTCCATTGTTTATAACTTCCTCGATATTCATTCTTATTGTGATATGTTTTTGCATAGAGAGACATCTTCTATTTATGCTGTGGTGTTGCAGGAAAAGGAGCCCGGAATATCTAAAGTCGAATTTTATAAACTGGCATTTCCACCTTTGTCCAAGGAAGGTATTTTGCCTCATCAGACTGGCGGAATGAAGCCGGTGATATTGATATCCGGTATTTTGGCAGGACTACTGTGCCTGATAGGAGGAAGTATATGGTTATTGCATAGTAAGAGAAAGAGAAAAGTGAATGTGTCAGTCGGTCCGGTTGCTACGGAAGAAGTAAAAGACAGATTGGTCGAAGAAGAACCGACTGAACAAAAAGTATCTTCGGTTTTATTACTGGGCGGATTCCAGATATTTGATAAGCAAGGCGGTAACATCACGGGAGATTTTACGCCTACTCTTAAGCAATTATTCTTGTTTTTACTGCTGAATACCATTAAGAACGGAAAGGGAACGACTTCTCAATGCCTGGATGAAACTTTCTGGTTCGATATGAGTAAGTCCAGTGCATCGAATAACAGAAACGTGAATATCAGAAAGCTAAGGCTGATCATAGAGAAAATCGGAGATATCAATATTGCCAATAAGAACGGCTATTGGTATCTGAATCTGGGGAAAGACGTGACCTGCGATTATCAGGAAGTGATGAGATTGCTGGATCAGATAAAAGATACCATTACGGACAAAAAGATAATCAATAAAATCATATCCCTGGCGAGTGCCGGCGCATTGCTCCCTAACGTCAGTGCCGAATGGATTGACGAATATAAGTCAGCCTACTACGTTCTGTTGACGGAAATACTGCTTTCTGTGGTCAACCGTCCCGATATAAAAGAAGATTCCAGGCTTTTGCTGAAAATATCAGATGTAATTCTGCTTGTTGATAATATAGACGAAGACGCTATCCGCACTAAATGCAGAGTCTTGTATCAGATGGGGCAGAAAGGTTTGTCCAAGCAAAGTTTCGATAAGTTCTGTATTGAATATGAACGTTTACTGAATGCCAAGCCTGATTTCTCTTATGATGATATTATAAATTCACTCTAAATTAATCCTCTATTAATAATTTTCCGCTACTTCCTGTTGGTCGGTGGCGGAGCCTGTCCTCATCGGTACCGGAAATAGGTCTCATCGGTACCCGAAATAAATCCTTGCGGAGTAAGGCACTCATTATACCATCAAATAATAATTGTTTTTTTATCATGAAAACATCATTGATAACTAGATGCTTATGCGAAAAGGATGAAATTCTTTATCGCTATTAATCTAAAATTAATATGGCATTAAGGACTGTAATTCTATATTTGCTTCAGAAACGGATGGGATATCCTCCACTATGTTTCTGATGACTTGAGCGGATCAACTATAACCTTATAAAATGATGGAAATATGAAAAACGACACTTCTTAATTACTGCTTGGACTTACTTGTCAGAGAAAGTTTTCTTGAGATGAAAACGGTTTGAATCAATTAATGTTAATCTATAAATTATGAAAACAGGAAAGAGCAAAGATCATTTGCAAAGAGTTTTTTTAAGGTTCCTTTATTTGATAATGGGGAGCATCCTTTCTTTGGATTCTGTTATGGCGCAGGAAAACCTGAAAGTTTCCGGGCAGGTGACAGACAATAAAGGAGAAGCCATTATCGGAGCCTCAGTGAAAGTTCTGAAAACGGGTACGGGGACTATTTCTGATATGGATGGTAAGTTTACTATTCAGGTTCCTGTGGGAGCTGAACTGGAGATAGGATATGTCGGCTATAATCCGAAGAGAGTGAAAGTGGTGAATAAAAACTTCGTAACGGTAGTCCTTGAGGAGAATGTGGTAGCATTGGGCGATGTAGTTGTTGTCGGATATGGCATTCAGAAAAAGGAAAGTCTGACAGGAGCTATCGGAAACCTGAAAGTAGATGATATCGTAAAGACCAAGGCACCTAGTTTGGCACAGGCTATTCAAGGAAAGGTAGCCGGTCTGCGGATCAGACAGGAGAATGGAGAGCCGGGTAAGTTCAGTTCCAATATCAATGTCCGTGGCTTCGGAACTCCTTTGTTTGTGATTGACGGAGTGGTGAGAGACGGTTCCAGCGAATTTCAACGGTTGAATCCGGAAGATATTGAAAGCATATCTTTTCTGAAAGATGCTACTGCCTCTATCTATGGTATGAATTCGGCGAATGGTGCCGTGATTGTTACCACCAAGAAAGGGGCTACAGGCAAACCGCGTATTACGTTGAACGCCAATGTCGGCATTACTTCTCCTACCAATGTGCCGGAGATGGCCAACGCCAGACAATATATGACCATGCGAAATGAGGCGGAAATCAATGCAGGCAGACCGGCTTATATCACAAAGGACGAATTGACCAAATGGCAGCAAGGTGCTCCCGGTTATGAGAGTGTAGACTTGTATGATGCCGTTTTCAATAAGCACGCCACACAGTTCCAGACGACTCTGTCCCTGGAAGGTGGTACCGACAAAGTAAGTTATTACGGTAGTTTCGGTTATGCCACCGATAACAGCTTGTTGAAGAATAACGCATTGACTTATGATAAATATACATTCCGTTCCAATGTCAGTCTGAAGATTACCAAAGACCTGACAGCCAGTATCAATCTTGGCGGACGTTATGATACCACCAACCGTCCCTGGTTTCCTTTCTATGATATATTTAAGAGTACGCGTGTAAATCCGCCTACTACTTCTATCTATGCCAATGACAATCCGGATTATTATAATAACTTCTCTTATGTCCCTAATCCGGCGGCTATGATCGATGCCGATTATACCGGAAGCGCTAAAGAGCGGAATAAGAACTTGCAGACACAGTTTGCATTAGAGTATAATATTCCTTATGTAAAGGGGCTGAAGGTGAAAGGTACTTTTATCTACGATTACAATAACTACGGATATAAGGCAACGCGGAAAGGTTTTAAGACATATACCTATGGCGAATATACGGGCGAGTATACGGCGGCAGATGCCAACTATCCGGCTTTACTCCAGGATAATCGCAGAGAATCGGAACGGGTGGATATGCAGTTTCAGACAAACTATAACAGAACGTTCGGCAACCATACCATCGGAGCTACTTATGTCTTCGAAAGACGCGAAGAGAAAGCAAACTGGATGAATGGTGAGCGCAAGTTTGACTTTTTCACAATCGGTGAACTGGACAATGCACGCGAATCTGACCAGAAAGTATCCGGTTCCTCGGAACACCAGGCTTATCTTTCTCATATCGGGCGTCTGACCTATGATTATAAAGGCAAATATCTGGCAGAGCTTGCTTGCAGATACGACGGTTCTTATCGATATGCTCCGGGCAGCAGATGGGCATTCTTTCCGTCCGCTTCCGTAGGATGGAGGATTTCGGAAGAGAGCTTTATCAAAGACAACTTCAAGTTTGTCGATAATCTGAAACTTCGTTTCTCTGCCGGTCGTTCGGGGCAAGATGCCGGTGATCCGTTCCAATACTTCTCCGGTTACACGTTGAACAGTGGCGGATATGTATTCAGCCAGGGAAATTATACCAATGGAGTAGCTTCTCCTGTGATGATCAATAAGAATCTGACCTGGATTAAAGTGAATATGTATAATATTGGTATTGACTTTTCAATCTTTAACCGGCTGATCGCAGTAGAGTTTGATATTTATCAGCGTGACCGCAGCGGCCTGTTGGCCGACCGTTACGGTTCTCTTCCCAATACGTTCGGTTCCAAGTTGCCACAGGAAAACCTGAACGGCGACCGTACGAGGGGTATTGAATTTACATTGACTCATACCAACAAAATCGGTGATTTCCACTACAGTGTATCCGGTAACTTTAACTTGGCGCGTACCCAACGCCGTTATATAGAGAGCGGTCCTTACAAGAGCAGTATGGAAAGATGGAGAAACCAGTCATCCAACCGCTGGGGAGATTTTATCTGGGGGTATCAGACGGACGGACGTTTCCAGAACTTTGACGAGATTAATACATATCCGATTCAGAATGGGGATAACGGAAATTCCAAGGAACTTCCCGGTGACTACATCCTGAAAGACGTAAACGGTGACGGAGTGGTGAATGATCTGGACAAGACCCCTTTATTCTGGTCCGGCAGCCCGTTGATTCACTATGGTTTCAATGTGGAAGCATCCTGGAAGAACTTCGACTTCTATGCTCTTTTTCAAGGTTCTGCCCTGTACACGGTGCAGTTTGACGAGGTATACGCAAAGATGCTCTGTTTCAAGGGTGGCAATACCCCCGAATACTTCTACGACCGTTGGCATCTGTCCGACCCGTATGATGCGAACAGTGAATGGATACCGGGAGAATGGCCGGCCATCCGTCTGGAGCAGGACATGGGATCGTTCTATACGAGGGATTCGCAGATATGGCGTAAGAACGCTTCTTATCTGAGACTGAAAACAATTGAGATCGGCTACACCTTCAGTCCCCGACTGATGCATAAACTGGGTATCGGTAGTTTAAGAATCTATGCGAACGGAAATAACCTGTTTACTGTCTGTGACCCGTTTGTAAAGGCATTCGATCCGGAAAAGATTGAAGGAGACTATAGTGCCGGCTTGAATTATCCTCTGAATAAGAGCTTTAACTTTGGATTGACCTTGAACTTTTAAAGAAGATGATTATGAAAATATATAGTTATTTATTATTGGGAGCTATGTTCCTGCTGGGCGGATGTAGCGATTTGCTTGATATCGATCCGAAGAATAAAATTCCGGCGGATGAATTGTTCTCTACTCCGGAAGGAGTACAGGCACATATGGCCAATCTGTACGGTCGTTTGCCTATCGAAGATTTTACCTATTCACCGAATCGCGGCTTCAATGTGGGAGTCGGTACGGATGTGAATAATGCCGGTTTTATGGCTGCTCATTTCTGTGATGAGGCTATCCATCCGGAGTACAATGACTTTGGAGAAGAGTGGTTCGATTATTGGGAAGACGGTTATAAACTCATTCGTGATTTAAACAGTCTGTTGGTTACTATTCCTACATTGACCAGTATTACCGAACAGCAAAAGAATGAGATCAATGCGGAAACTCATTTCCTGAGAGCTTATACCTATTTTGCCTTAGCCAAAAGATACGGTGGGGTACCTATCATTAAAGAACCGCAGGAGTATAACGGTAATATCGAAGAACTGCGTGTCCCCAGAAATACGGAGAAAGATACTTGGGACTTTGTCTTGGAAGAATGTGACCAGGCAGTATCGCTTTTTGGAGATGCGAATGAAAATGATGTGCTGAGAGCGAACAAATGGGTAGCATTGGCACTGAAGTCAAGAGCAGCTCTGTATGCAGCTTCCGTTGCCAAGTTTACTCATCAGCCTTATGTCTCTTTCTCTGGTCCGGCTGTTGACCAGAAGCTGGTAGGTATAGAAGTTATATCGGCTGATCATTATTATGATGAATGTATATCAGCTTCACAGGAAATCATGAATAGTGGTAAGTTCGGTCTTTACAAACCTTCCCCCGCTACTCCGGAAGAAGCGACAACCAACTATCAAAAGTTATTTGAACAACCTTTCCAATGTCTGGACGGATTGAAAGAGCCTATCTTCATGAAGGCCTATGCTGCAAATACCATTCTGGCACATAACTATGATGTCTGGTTCAGCCCCCGTCAGATGATCCTCGACCCGAATCTCTATCCCGGTCGTATGAATCCGACACTGGATTTTGTCGACTCTTTCGAAGATTATACGGATGACGGAACCGGAACACCCAAGCCGATCAGCACTCGTGTGGATGGAAATGAAAGTGATTATAATGGATTTAACTTATCCACCCGATACCTGTCTTTCCCGATAGATAAACCTTACCAGGCATTTGCCGGTCGTGATGCCCGTTTGAGTGCCATGGTGTTATTCCCGGGACAGAACTTCGGAAGTACGAAGATCATTATCCAGGGTGGTCTGGTGAAAGCTGACGGTTCCGGTTATCATTATAGGACTCAGGCTTCGGAGAAGGGACAGGATGGTCTGATCTATTATACTTACGGAGCGGAGAAAAGCACGGAATATTCAGGATTCGATCCGACTTTGGGACATTATACCCGCAGCGGATTCCTGTTTAAGAAGTTCTTGCAGATAGAAAGTCCGGTTGAGCAGGCATGGAGTAAAGGTACACAGCCTTGGATCGATTTCCGTTATGGGGAAATTCTTCTCAACTATGCAGAAGCTGTTATCGAAAAGACAACCTCTACTTCTGCTGAAAAACAGGCTGCACAAGACGCTTTGAATGCGGTCCGCAAAAGAGCGGCTCACAAAGATGACATTGCATTGACTCAGGCGAATGTTCGCAAAGAACGTTTTGTCGAGCTGGCATTTGAAAACAAACGCAGATGGGATTTGTCGCGCTGGAGAACTTTCCATAAGGAATTTGAAAACCGGGTGAGAAAGGGACTTGTACCTTTCCTTGACCTGCGGACAAATCCTGCGCATTATGTATTTGTACGTGTCAATCCGTTGGGCATTGAATCAAAGACCTTTGATTATAGCTGGTATTATAAGAGTATTCCGGGTACGGGGGCTAATGGTCTGGTACAGAATCCTTAATTAGTATATTCTAAAATATAGATTAGATATGAAAAAGCTTCTATTTTTATTATGCGTTGTAGTAGCAGGCAGTATGTTTTACTCTTGTGAAAAAGATAATCTCGAAGGGCCGGATGCAATCTTTGCCGGCGAACTGAGAGACCGGAAGACCGGAGAACTCATTCAACAGGAGATATCGGACGGTTCCCGCGTTTATTTCATCGAACAGGGGTGGGGAGATAATCCTCCTGTTCAGAATATGGTCGTTAAAAAAGACGGAACGTTTTATAACGGTATGATTTTCTCCGGTGACTATAAAATCATCCTGAATCGTGGGAACTACGTTCCTTTGGATACTCTGGATATGAAAATAAAGCCGGGAAAGAATTATCAGGTCTTCGAAGTGAATCCTTATCTGCGGATCATTGAACCGGAAATATCTGTGATCGGAAGAAAGGTAGTGGCGAAATTCAAACTGGAGCAGGTGACCAGTAACGAGGTCTATCGTATTTCGTTGTTTGCACACTCTCACATCGATGTATCCAACAAACTGAATATTGTCAACCGGACAGAAGAACTAAACCGTTCCATTACTGATGGTGAGGCTTTCGAATTGTCTATCAATCTGGAAGACTACACTTCCACGCTGGTTCCGGGCAAGAGTTATTATTTCCGGATCGGTGCACAGTCTCACGGAAGTGAGACAAAGTACAATTATTCGGCATCTGTACAGTTGGATATTTAGCATAAAAACGGAAAAGCCATGAGAAAGTATTTACAGTTGGTATTCCTTGCGGTCTCTGTCTTTTGTTCAGAGATATTGTTGGCAGAATCTCGTGATCCGGTCCGGATACTGGATTTGAGAACGCTCAATGAACTTGATCTGAAAGAACAGGAGAAGGCGGAGCAACTATGGGACATTATGCATACGACAGCTACCTTGCAAGGCATTGTGAATCGGAATAGTCCGAGATTGTACATTCGCTATGTCAAGAACGGGCAGGGAGAGAATGTCGATGATTATTGGTGGAATAAATACCGTCAGGCAGGACAGTGGCTGGCGGGACGTGATACGATAGCTTACACGGAACTGTCGGATGTCGTGACCGTTTTCAGAAAAGAAATACGCGGAGTGGTTGTTTATGACTCAAAAGTAGCATCTACCAGTAATATTGCTTCATCTGTGGCAGGAATCGAGAATCTGATAGCTGTGCGCTATGACATATCTCCCAATAGTCTCTATACCCGTTTGGTACTGCAAGGACCGAAGCTGGCTGTGAAATGCTAGCTGGTGAACAAAGATGGTTCTTCTCTTTTCACGGGCAAAGGAAGGATTGCCGGAACCGGTCAACCTTCGACAGGATCTCTGAAAATCGATCCCTATGTATGGTTTATAGAGAAATACCTGAAGAAAGGGTTATGCAATACGGAGTACGCCGCTTATTACATCGACCAGTTCTGGCGTACCGATCCTACCCGGACGGTAACGAACCATCACCAATTGACCAATCATGACTTTTTTGTCAGCAAGAAAGCTTTTTTCTTTGACCTTTCTCCTTGGGGAGACGAGCCGGCAACGGATGATCCGACACAAGAAGAAGGACTGGACTTGCAGATACTGAAAACTTTTCTGCAAGAAGCCTATAAGCAAAATAAAGGAGAGAAATTCTGCTATATCGGAGGTTTCCCGAGCTGGATTTATAAATATACGCAGCATGCTGGAGGAAAGCATGAAGATGTAGCTACCGAGTGGGAATTTTCCCGTATTATCAGTGCTTATAATGCCTTTAAGGATGCCGATGCCATCGGACTGGGAGCATTGGCTAACTCCTCCTTCTGGCAACATTTTCCTCTTCAGGAAAAGTATCCCCAAAAGTGGGTGACACATCAGGAACTGATGGACAGAGGCTATCTGAACCGTGACGGAACAATCAACTTTCAGGGACGGAACTTTATCCTCTTCTATGTAGGCGATTATGATTCCTCCTCCTCCTGGATTGCTCAGACTACCCCTTTCCTGTGGGACGAACCTAGCCGGGGAGAAGTGCCTTTGATGTGGTCTGTCAGTCCTGTACTTGCAGAACGCGTTCCGATGGTGATGCATAATTATCGGGTGACGGCTACTCCGAATGATTATTTTGCCGCTGCTGACAATGGTGCCGGATATTTAATGCCGGGTATGTTGCAAGAGCCTCGCTCGGTGTCCGGATTGAAAAGCGGATTGAGTGCATGGGCAAAGCATTGCAGCAAATATTATCAGAAGTGGGGATTGACCATTACAGGATTTGTGATTGACGGCGAAGCCCCCGGACTGGATTCAGACGGATTGGACTGTTACGCATCGTTCAGTCCGAATGGAATAGTTCCGCAGAAGATGCCTTTGACATTGCTGCACAATGATATGCCGGTGATCCGGGCAGATTATGATATTGTAGATCATGATTACCGCAGGGCAACGGATGTGATTGTGGAAAGAGTGGAGAAACGTCCGGTTCCTTTCCATTGGTTCAGAGCCATATTGAAGTCACCTTCCTGGTATAAAGGGATTTGTGATGAGTTGAAACAGCGGCATACGAATATTGAATTGCTGGATGCACCGACATTTTTTGAACTCTATCGTATCTATCTGAAGCAGCATCCGGATGCTGCTGCCGGAAAGATAACGATGAACTAACCTGATTAATGAACAGACATATTCATATAGAATGATGATGAACAGATTGAATATGAAAAGAACAGTCGGCTCCTGTTTGATGGCGATGGCGTTTTTTTCGTGTACCCATACGGATCAGACGCCCACGAAAGACTTTGTCGATTATGTAAATCCATATATCGGCAATATCAGCCATCTGCTGGTGCCTACTTACCCAACCGTACATCTGCCGAACTCGATGCTCAGGGTCTATCCGGAAAGGGGAGACTATACATCGGACAGGGTAAACGGCCTTCCGGTCGTGGTGACCAGTCATAGAGGCAGCTCGGCTTTTAACCTGAGTCCGGTGCAGGGAGAGGTATCCCGACCGATTGTATCTTACTCCTATGATTTGGAGAATATTACCCCCTATAGTTATTCCGTATACCTGGATGAGGCTGATATACAGGTTGAGTATGCCCCTTCACATCAGGCTGGTATTTATCATATCAGTTTTGGGACGGAAGGTGATAATGCTCTGGTGGTGAATACGAAGAACGGAAAGCTGGTCGCTGAAGAAAAAGGAGTCAGTGGCTATCAGGTTATTGACAACACTCCTACCAAAATCTATCTGTATCTCGAAACCAGTCAACTACCTTTACGCAAAGGGGTACTGGCAGATGGAAAAGTTGATATGGAAAGTAAGGAAGGCAGTGCCATCGCTTTGTATTATGGAAGCGAGAAGAACCTGAATCTACGTTACGGAATTTCCTTTATCAGTGCCGAGCAGGCAAAGAAGAATCTGCAACGTGACATCACCACCTATGATGTAAAGGCGGTGGCGGATGCCGGACGCAGGATATGGAACAAGACATTGGGCAAGATTGTGATAGAAGGCGGTTCGGAAGACGAAAAAGAAATCTTCTACACTTCCCTTTATCGTACCTACGAACGCATGATCAATCTTTCGGAGGACGGGAAATATTACAGTGCTTTCGATGGCAAGATTCATGAAGATGGCGGAGTACCTTTTTATACAGATGACTGGATATGGGATACTTACCGGGCTACACATCCGTTGCGTATCTTGATAGAACCGCAGAAGGAACTCGATATGATTCGTTCATATATACGGATGGCAGAACAGTCGGACAGAAGATGGATGCCTACCTTCCCCGAGGTGACCGGAGACAGTCACCGGATGAATGGCAATCATGCAGTGGCAGTTATCTGGGATGCTTATTGCAAAGGATTGAAAGACTTTGATCTGGAGGCTGCTTATGAAGCCTGCAAAGGAGCGATTACAGAAAAAACGTTGTTGCCCTGGCTGAGATGTCCGTTGACGGAGCTCGATAAGTTCTATCAGGAAAAAGGATTTTTCCCTGCACTGAACCCTGGCGAAGAAGAAACTTGCAAGGCTGTTCATTCGTTCGAGAGACGACAAGCGGTTGCGGTTATGTTGGGTAACTGTTACGATAATTGGTGTCTGGCACAGATAGCCAGAACATTAAACAAGACCGATGACTATAAGAAGTTTATGAGGATGTCTTATACGTACCGGAATGTTTATAATGCGGAAACGGGTTTCTTTCATCCCAAGAACAAGGACGGAAAGTTTATCGAACCGTTTGACTATCGATATTCGGGAGGACAGGGGGCACGTGGCTATTATGGTGAAAACAACGGTTGGATCTATCGTTGGGATGTGCAGCACAATCCGGCGGATTTGATTGCCTTGATGGGTGGACAGGCTTCATTTATCGAGAGATTGAATCAGACATTCAATGAACCGTTGGGGCGGAGCAAGTTTGATTTCTATCATCAGTTGCCGGACCATACCGGTAATGTCGGCCAGTTCTCTATGGCAAATGAACCTTGTCTGCATATTCCTTATTTGTATAACTATGCCGGTCAGCCGTGGATGACACAAAAAAGGATTCGCGTTTTGCTGAACCAGTGGTTCCGTAATGACTTGATGGGCGTTCCCGGTGATGAAGACGGAGGGGGAATGACCGCATTTGTGGTATTCTCCATGATGGGCTTTTATCCGGTAACTCCCGGTTCTCCAACCTATAATATCGGCAGTCCGGTATTCAAATCCGCAAAGATGGAGGTAGGTGACGGACATTCTTTCGAGATCATAGCGGAGAATTATGCGCCGGACCATAAGTACATCCAGTCGGCTACCTTGAATGGAAAGCCGTGGAATAAGCCGTGGTTCAGCCAGTCGGATATTCAAAACGGCGGACGTCTGGTTTTGCAGATGGGAGATAAGCCCAATAGGAAGTGGGGAACAGCTTCGGATGCCGTGCCGCCTTCTTCAGAGAGTTTGCCGGAATAAAGTCAGAATAATAATATTAAAATCTAAAATATAACACAATGAAAAAGATGATTGTACTCACCAGTCTATGGTCGTTTTTATTTATCTTTTCCTTTTCAATGTTCGGTTGCAGCGAGGATGACGATGAATTTGGAACAACGGCCGAAAGAGGAAATGAAGTCCGTACTCCCCGTGTGGAGGAGATCAATGGAAAAGCAGTGGTCACCTGGATTGATCCTTATATTACGGATATCAAGGAGGTGCAGGTAAAGGATTTGCAGACTAATGAGCAACAGACGGTTGCCAAAGGAGTGCAGAGCGCGGAATTTGCGATTACGGACAATAGCCTGTTGTCTTACCGATATGAAATGAAAGTTGTCAGAACGACCGGAGAGGTGTCTGCCGGAGTGACTGCCCGTCTGGTGAAGAACTGGGCGCAAAAGCTGCATCCTTTGATGGATTATCATAGTGATGCGACTCCTCAAAGTGGTATGTTCTTTAAGAATCAGCCGGTGGCGAAAGTGAATGTATTCGATATTCGTGATGACGAAAATATATCGAAGCTGACCACTGCTGTCATGCAGGGAGTGATTAACCAGGAACAGGCACTGACTTATCTGATCTGGTTACAGCAGGATTTGACGCAGCTGGATGATGCCGAAGTGCAGTATGAAATGCAGCCTTTGGCGAATACTTCCCGCAACAGAGGCTTTGCGGCATTATATAATATGTATAAAGACCGCTTCAACTGCCTGGTAGTCTGGGATGAGAATCAGCCTTGGTCATGGAGTATGGCACAGATGATTTCGTCACAGGAGAAAGGCATTCCGGTTACGGAATCCATGAGAAAGTTTATAGAGGACGAGCTGGGAATAGGAAATCTGGAAGTTAGGGATATACGTAACCAATGGTCGTCAAAGGCAGAAGCTTATGGCTGGGCGATAGCGCACTATGCCGACAAATGCCATCCGAAGCTAACCTTCTCCGGTGGATTGCGGAGTGATTATAAAGATAATCCGTGGAGAATGTACGATTACGTAGCTGCTTCTAAAGGCTTTGTCTTCTGGTTGGACGACTCTAATGGAGATGACAAACAGATCATGGATAATATCTTTAATAGTGGATCTTATCCGGTGGGTTCTTCGGTATTTGGTTATGGAATGAATGCCAATGGCGACGAACTGAACAAGATTACCAACATCCATAATGCAGGATTTGTAGTGAGTGACTATTATGCGAATGGCAGTTATTGGTGCAGTTTCCCGAGCAAAGCCTTCCAGCAGCGTAAAGGGATAGCCGGAGAAGTGAAGCCGGGTAAGATATATGTCGCTATCAGTCTGAGTGACGGAGACAATATTCAGTTTGATGCAAATTCTCTTTATCAGATATTCAAGGAAGGAAAGCGCAGAGGCGAAGTTCCCGTAGGAGTGACTTTGGCGGCAGGCTTACAGGAATTGAATCCGAAGCTACTTGAATTTTACTATAAGAATATGACTCCGAACGATGAATTGACGGCAGGGCCTTCCGGTTTCCAGTTTATCTATGGTGATTATTATGCGCAGAGCGGTAAATATGCGGAATGGTTGGAAATGAACAAGAAGTGGTTATCCACTGCCGGTTTCCACACGGCGCATCTCTGGAATACAGACGAGCAGATGTATTTCGAACAATACATGAAGAGCAAGGCTGTCGATGCGATTATGGACGGATCTAACCGGACACATACCACAGGCTCATCTTACAAATTGGTAGATGGCGTGGTGCGTATTGATCAGGGGACTATGTGCCGCAATAATGGAGACGTATACCGTGATCTGATGTCTGTATCTCCCAGCCCGCGGCGTCCTTTATTCCGGCATGTCTATCTGTTGACCAACTATTACGGATTTGAAGGAAATAAAGTGGTAGTGTACGAGAGACTGATCAAGGAACTCGAACGGGTTGAACAGGATTGTCCGGATACGTATGAATTTATGCTCCCGATGGATTTGGCCGCTTCTATCAGGAAGTACATAGAAGAAGGCGGTGTTTATTAAAGGAATTATAAACGAATCTAAAACAAATGAGATATGAAAAATAGATATAGTATCCGGTTACTGGTTATAGTCTTTCTTTCGGCTTTCGCTATGGGTATCTGCTACTCATGTTCGGATGATGACGGAGAAGGAGTGAAGGTATATGAGTATCGTGAACAGATAGGCAAGAAGATAAAAGTGTTGACCGACCTGCAGGCTGAATCCCAGTTCGGGCTTCGGGAAGGAATGTATCCTGAAACAAGCCGGGCGATTCTGGAAGATGCGATAGCCAAGCTGAAAGATTTCCTTCAGACGATAAAAGAAGCGGGAGTGGCGGAAGCTCGGATTCCCGAAGAGACAGCCAGACTGCTGAAAGAATCGGACGAAAAGATAGCCGAGTTTAAGGCGACTGTCCGGACGGAAGACTTACTGGTTCCGGCAGAGCTGGAAGTAAGCGGAAAGAATGGCGGATATATTGACTTTGGCGCTCATCCGGAGTATTCCACATTCGGTGAAGTTGGCAAGCAGGCATTTACTGTTGAGTTTTGGGTAAAGCTGAAGGATGTAGAAGGCTTCTTCTATCTGATCTCTACCTTTACGGATGATGATACGAACAATCACGAACGCAAAGGCTGGTGCGTGAATAGCTACAACTATGGTGGCAACAACATGCGTATGACATACGGAATGGGCTTTAATGACCTGATGGAACCTGCCTTCGGATTTGCCACCGTTAATGAGTGGGTACACTTGGCTGTGGTGACGGATGAAACCGGAGTAGACGGCGAGATGAATGGAGGCAGACCTGTCATGACCAAAATGTATATGAACGGTGAACTGAAACTTTCGACCACCTCTCATCAGGATGCTTCCAAACCGTATGCTTCTAACGACAGCAATGTCCCGATGGTGGCATTTGGCGGCATGAGTGCTACAGGCAACCGTATCGGTGATAAAGGTGCTAACGGAAGTATGAAACATCTGCATATCTGGCGTACCGCCAAGACTCAGGATGAAATCCGCCGGTTGATGGAGCATCCGGAGAATGTGACGGGCGAAGAGGACGATTTGGTTTGCGGATGGACTTTCGCGAAGATGGCGCTTGACGACCAGGAAATTAAAGACTTGACCGGAAAGTATACGGCAAAGCTGGTCGGAGACTATAGGTGGATTGAATTAGAATGATACGAAACAGAAAATACAGGATAGATATGAAAAATAACTATTTATATAATTGGGTAGTGATAGTGTTTATGATGCTTCAGATGCTGGCATTTACTTCTTGTTCTGATGATGATGACAATAGCGGCTGGCCGACGGAAACGGACAAGACCGAAATCTTCATAGAGCGCTTCAGTACATTGGTGACTAACCTGACTGCGCTGCGGGATGGAGCTACATATGGCGAACTGAAAGATAACTATCCGGTATCCAGTAAAGCCATGCTGGATGATGAAATTGTTTATCTGGAGGAAACGATCGCTAAACTGAAAGAAGGAAACAAAAAGTTGGCTGACAGTGAAGCCGACCGCATTATCCGTGAAGCTAACCAGATAGAGAAGAACTTCAGAGCGACCAGACGTACCGAAGACTTTTTACCGGTTGCCGCTGAACTGTTGGTCAACGGAAAGAATGGCGGATACATTGATTTTGGTGTTCATCCGGAGTATTCAGCTTTCGGCGAGCAGGGACAACAGGCATTCACAGTCGAGTTCTGGGTGAAGCTGACAGATGTGGACGAATATCTCAATAGCTTTGTATTCTTGCTTTCCACCTTCACGGATGATGATACGAAAGATCACGAGCGTAAAGGATGGGCGGTAAACAGTCACTTCGGCAGATTACGTATGACGTATGGTATAGGCTATAGTGACTTGTTTGAACCGGGCTTCTCATTCAGCACACTAAATCAGTGGGTTCATGTGGCAGTTGTCACTAACGAGAACGGAGTGGACGGAGAAGTCAGAGACGGAATTCCGGTGATGACCAAGATTTACGTCAACGGTCAGTTGATGTTGTCGGAAAGAGGCCGGGATGACCGTTTGCCATATACTCCGAATGATAAGGAAGTGGCTATGGTTGCCTTTACCGGGCTTAGCGCAACTGCCAACCGTATCGGAGAAAAGAGCACCAATGGATGTATGCGTCATCTGCATATCTGGAAATCGGCGAAGACACAGGCCGAAATACAACATCTGATGGATACTCCGGAATCCGTGACAGGAAGCGAATCGGATCTGGTATGCGGATGGACATTGAATAAGACTGTTTCGGATAACAATAACATCAAAGATCTGACGGGCAAATTCTCAGCCAGGCTGATCGGAGATTTTCAATGGGTAGAGAATAGATAATTGTTTTACGAACCGGGTAGTTCCCAAGCCCGTCGGATAGCTGGCTTTGGGACTACTTTCTTAAACAAACGAACATGAGGAAAGAACTTGTTTTTGTTTTATTGGCATTATTTCTGTGTGCCGGCTGTAACGGTAACAAAAAGAAAATGAACGGTGAACACGATTTGGATGCGGCAAACATTACGTTGGATGACCATACGATCAGTTTTTATTATAATTGGTATGGAAATCCGTCAGTGGATGGAGAAATGAAGCACTGGATGCACCCGATAGCCCCTGCTCCGGGACATTCGGGAGATGTCGGTGCCATATCCGGACTTAATGATGACATCGCCTGTAATTTTTATCCGGAGCTCGGAACGTACAGCAGCAATGATCCTGAAATCATTCGGAAACATATCCGGATGCATATAAAAGCGAATGTCGGTGTACTGTCTGTCACTTGGTGGGGAGAAAGCGATTATGGCAACCAAAGTGTGTCTCTCCTGCTGGATGAGGCTGCAAAAGTAGGGGCAAAGGTGTGCTTTCATATAGAGCCTTTTAATGGACGCAGCCCGCAAACGGTAAGGGAGAATATTCAATATATAGTGGATACTTATGGTGATCATCCGGCTTTTTACCGTACGCACGGCAAACCTCTTTTCTTTATCTATGATTCTTATCTGATCAAACCTGCCGAGTGGGCGAAGTTGTTTGCTGCCGGGGGAGAGATAAGTGTGCGTAATACCAAGTATGATGGTCTTTTTATAGGTCTGACATTGAAGGAAAGCGAGTTGCCCGACATTGAGACAGCGTGCATGGATGGCTTTTACACTTACTTTGCCGCAACAGGTTTCACAAATGCTTCTACTCCGGCCAACTGGAAATCCATGCAGCAATGGGCAAAGGCACATAATAAATTGTTTATTCCGAGTGTCGGTCCGGGATATATTGATACCCGGATTCGTCCTTGGAACGGAAGTACCACCCGAGACCGTGAGAATGGAAAATATTACGATGATATGTATAAAGCTGCCATAGAAAGCGGTGCTTCTTATATTTCGATTACGTCTTTCAATGAATGGCATGAAGGAACTCAGATAGAGCCGGCTGTCTCAAAGAAGTGCGATGCTTTTGAATATTTGGATTATAAACCATTGGCTGATGATTACTATTTGATAAGAACTGCCTATTGGGTAGATGAATTCCGGAAAGCAAGATCTGCTTCGGAAGATGTTCAATAATATGCTATATCTTGTCGGTTTTGCCCATTTGTAATTAAAATGTTCTATATTTGTGATACATAACTCAAATATAGAACATTATGGGTGAACTTTATGGCACATGTGCATTGCTTGCTGCAGTGTTGTTTTTTGTTCTGCTGCAAAAGTTTGAAAGCCGGTTCGGCAAGGTAGACAAAGAGCTTGGCGAGATAAAGAAACGAATGGACGACCTGCTCAAAGCTCAGGAGAAAATGGCTTCCGGCCCTGTAAGGGCCAAAGAGGATGTAACGGCAGAGACTTTGGACAATACGGATATACTGCCTTATGCAACAGAAGAATTGCCCGATTCGACAGTGACAGCCTTGAAGGAAGAGAAAGCTGTCGAAGAAAAAGCTGTTGAAGGCATACAGCCCATTATGGCGGAAACTACGCCGCAGAAATTAAACGCTTCCCTTGAAAAAGAATCTGCTGAGGCCACTTTGCAGGAAACTTCTCCAGAGGCTCCTCTCGAAATACCGTCTGTTTCCAAACGGAAGCAGGTTAACTATGAAAAGTTTATCGGTGAAAATCTTTTCGGTAAGATTGGTATTCTTGTATTCGTCATCGGAGTCGGCTTCTTTGTAAAATATGCCATTGATAAAGACTGGATTAACGAAACATTGCGTACCGTACTTGGTTTCCTGACCGGCTCCGCATTGCTGGTGGTTGCCGAACGCCTGCAAAAGAAGTACCGCACATTCAGTTCCTTGCTTGCGGGTGGCGCCTTTGCCGTTTTCTATCTCACGGTCGCCATTGCCTTTCATTTTTATCACCTTTTTCCTCAGACGGTTGCTTTTACTATTCTGATAGCTATAACGCTGTTCATGTCTATCCTGTCCATTCTGTATGACAGGCGCGAACTGGCTATCATCTCACTTGTCGGGGGATTTCTGGCACCTTTCCTTGTTAGCACCGGGAATGGTAACTACCTGGTACTGTTCACTTATATGAGTATCTTGAATCTTGGAATGTTCGGACTGTCCATCTATATGAAATGGGGAGAACTTCCGGTGATTGCATTTGTTTTTACTTATGTGGTAATGGGAATCTTCCTGTTGACAGGCTTTACTACAGGATCGACACATATTTCCGTCCATCTCTTCATCTTTGCGACGCTGTTTTATTTCATCTTCCTCCTGCCGATATTATCGATACTCCGGATAGAAGCCGTGAAAAAGAACAGGGGATTGCTGCTGGTCATCATAACCAACAATTTCATTTATCTGTTATTAGGAATCCTGTTCCTGCGTAATATGGGACTGCCGTTTAAATCGGAAGGATTACTGAGTTTATTGATCGCTATCATCAATTTAGTTTTAGTCATCTGGCTACGGATGAGCAAGAAAGATTATAAGTTCCTCATTTATGCGATGTTGGGACTGGTACTGACATTTGTCTCCATCACTATACCTATTCAGCTGGATGGAAATTATATCACGCTGTTCTGGGCAGCGGAAATGGTGCTGCTGTTATGGCTTTACGTAAAATCGAAGATTGGAGTATACGAACGTGCAACACAGGTATTGATGGGACTGACCCTTGTTTCATATCTGATGGATATATATAATGTACTGATGACCTCTTCCTCCTCCGAAACCATTTTCCTGAACAGTTCTTTTGCTACTTCCCTGTTTGTCGGTCTGGCCACCGGAGCATTCGCTTTACTGATGGGGCGTTACCGTTCTCTCTTTACCGAAGCCCGTTATCTGAGATACACTCCCTGGAATTCGATCATGCTTCTTGCTGCTGCCGCCATCCTCTATTATACATTTATGGCAGAGTTTGCCTTGCACTTGGCAGGAGCTACAAGAAGCGGAATGATGCTGGCGTTTACTTCTGCTGCCATCTTTATTCTCAGCTATGCTTTCAAAAAGCGCTTCCCGATAAAACAATACACAATCCCTTATCTGACAGCTATGGGAATGAACGTGCTGATCTATGCGATCAATATATGGGGAGACCAGTGGGTATACACGAGCCTGACTCCTGCTTTGCTCCGATGGTTTGCGGCAGCGTTTGTTATAGCTAATCTGTACTACGTTGCCCGTCAATACTATACATTAATAGGATTGAAAACTCCTTTCACCGTTTATCTGAATGTCTTGGCGCTCTTCCTTTGGCTGACGATGGCACGTTCTTTCCTCCTGCAAGCAGGAGTAGAAGATTTCGATGCCGGCTTCTCCGTTTCACTGAGTATCGCAGGATTTATTCAAATGGCACTGGGTATGCGTCTGCATCAGAAAGTACTGCGAATCATCAGTCTTTCAACTTTTGGAATCGTCCTGTTGAAGCTGGTTCTGAAAGACTTATGGGCAATGCCAACAATCGGTAAGATCATTGTATTTATCATTTTAGGATTGATCCTGCTGATCCTCTCATTCCTTTATCAGAAACTAAAAGACGTACTCTTTAAAAATGATGAAGATGAAACTGATTGAGCAGACTATATAATAAAGTAAAGGCTGCCTGTTCGAAAGTGGACGGCAGCCTTTACTTTATTATATTCGTCTTTATTATCTTTATTCCTGTGAAGCCGCGAAGCGTTTCACCTGCTCTTCAATCAGTTCTTTGTCATCGAAATAGTTGATCTTCATAGCCTTCTTCACATCCGCCAATGTTTCGGCAGCGGCAGCTCTGGCTACTTCGCATCCTTTTTGTAGCATCTCGTAAACGGCAGGAATATCCTTGCTGAACTCTTTACGACGATTGCGGATCGGTTCCAGTGTTTCCTGCATGATAGCGTTCAGGAAGCGTTTTACCTTCACATCACCCAGTCCACCGCGTTGATAATGCGCTTTCAGTTCATCCAGATTCGGATAATCCGGCAGATAGCGTTCGAAGTGTTCCGGACGGCAGAAAGCATCCAGGTATGTAAATACGGTATTACCTTCAATCTTGCCCGGGTCCTGAACACGGAGGTGTCCCGGATCGGTATACATACTCATGATTTTCTTCTGTATCTCTTCCGGTTCTTCCGACAGGTAGATACAGTTGCCGAGTGATTTACTCATCTTGGCTTTGCCGTCCGTTCCCGGCAGACGCAGGCAGGCAGCGTTGTCCGGTAACAGGATTTCCGGTTCTACCAGCGTTTCGCCATAGATATAGTTGAAACGGCGGACGATTTCACGAGCCTGTTCGAGCATCGGTTCCTGGTCTTCACCGACGGGGACGGTGGTTGCCCGGAAGGCAGTAATGTCCGCAGCCTGACTGATAGGATAAGTGAAGAATCCTACAGGGATGCTTGCCTCAAAGTTACGCATCTGTATTTCTGATTTCACAGTCGGGTTACGTTGTAAACGGGATACGCTTACGAGGTCCATATAGTAGAAACTGAGTTCGCAAAGTTCCGGAATCTGTGACTGGATGAAGATGGTAGCCTTGGACGGGTCTATTCCACATGCCAGATAGTCAAGAGCAACCTCAATTACATTTTGACGTACCTTCTCCGGATTGTCTATGTTGTCTGTCAATGCCTGTGAATCGGCAATGAAGATAAACATCTTACTATAGTCACCGGCATCCTGCAATTCAACTCTGCGTTTCAACGAACCTACATAATGTCCGATATGGAGTCTTCCGGTAGGACGGTCTCCCGTCAATATAATCTTTTCCTTTTCCATTGTTATATCTTTAAATTTCAGCTACAAAGATAGAGAATATATCTTAAAGTTCGTACATGATGAGTGGATTCTACTGGATTTTTCTGTCCGAACAATCCATGACTATTCTATTCTTCTGTGGAATAAACAGTATATGGTTTTCTTTGTGTGCCATTGTTCCTTTCTTGCAAAGTATGCCATAACTGATATCCTTCATCTGTGATTTTAAGATACGTTTGTTCTCCACATTCAAAGGGAGCACCTTTCCGTGAGCAACATTTAATTTCAGCATCCACCGTCCGGGATCGTTGCTTTTCACTTCTATCTGTTTTTCACTTAAAATGAAAGTATATTCCAGATTGGCTTTTGTCCGGCAAATGATTTCCGTCGCTTTATTCCCAATGACTTTGACTAACATGGTGTCCAGCATGATTTCTTCGGGACGATTGTCGGCATTCAGCGTATAGAGACGAATAGCAGCTAAATCATTGGGCGCACTCCATCTGAATCCGTCCATAATGGGGCATGTCGTATAGACGCACTGACTGGAAGTTCCTGCCTGTGTCAGATAGTCCGACTCCATATTCTCGTCAAAGAGATGGATATCTCTGAAACGTATCGTGTTCTTTTCCCACAAAAGATTGGCGCGATAGTAGCGGCTGTTGAACCATACTGTTTTCTGTCCCTGATCATATGTGTCTGTCAATGTTGTGACAGAGGTCGCGGGTGTTAACGGATACTTCTTTTTAAACCATTTACCGGAGGTTTCCAATGTCTCTATTCTTATTTTTCCTTGTTCTTGCAAAGCGGCAAGTATGGGGATTTGCATTTCAAGTCCCTTTCTCATGGCATCCCAGGTGAAAGAGTTTTCCTGTCCGGCTTGCGTGTAATTGAAACCGAGGCAAGGATCTTCAAAGATGGATTTAAAGAAATGTCTGACCCACTTCTCGCTTCCGCCGGCATCACCGTAGACGGGCTCCAAAGTGATTACTCCCTGTATGGTGTGTCCCACTCCTGTGTCATATTGATAGATGGGGTCACTGCCCAGCATACGGAAAACGGGTACGGGGATTTGGCCTTTTGCAGTCTGTGCAGGCATATATCCATTCAGACGGCTCGGGTAATAGGCCTGATTCCAGTAGCCTCCCCACAAAGTATACCCGTCGGTGCCTACCTGATCTTTGCAGTTGCAGGAAGCAGTGATACCATATTTATCATACATATATCCCAATGAATGCGCATCGATGAACCAGGAACCGACGGATGCGGGATATTTGCCAAAGATCGATTTGAACTTTTCCATATATACATCCACCAGCTTTTCTCTTTCTTCCGGCGAATATCCGGTGGCAAAACCGACATCCGCGTGCCAGTCCCACGAGTATCTTCCTCTCCATTTCGGCTTCTACATGAGGCTGGGTGATCTCCCACCAGGCGCCCACTTCCGTTCCCCGCTCTGTCTCTTTCTTAAGCAGTTCTTGATAGCGTTGATTTATCAATGCGTCATATTGTAGCAGAAAGGTTCCTGTAAGTTTGTATTTTGTCAGCAACTTCACTTGTTCGTGTACCGTTTCATACAATACATCTTCGGTGATTTCGGCACTTCTGGGTTCCACTTGCCGGATGAAATTGATGATGTTTACAATTCTTGGTTTTTCCCCGGTCGCGTTTGCAGTAAGGCAAAAGAGGCATAAGGTAATAAGTAAAGCAGTGTTTCGCATAAAGTGACTTTAGTTGGTGTTTGGTTCTATATTCCGGTTAATTGTATGGTATATCATAAAAATGAATATGACGACAAAGGTATTTTATTAAATAAGATCAGCCTTATAAATACTGATCTTTTTTCTTCCTTACAATGATATATCAGCTGTTCAGTCACTTCGCATCCGGCAACAGACACTCTTTGAGCTTCCTGCTATTGATTACTGAAAGAAAGAAGTTGTAAAAAAACTGAGTTTTCTTTTTGTCATCTGCAAAATATGTCGTTACTTTGCACAAATTTTGAAATCGACAATGAATCAACAAGAAATAAGAAGTAAGTATTATCTACATTCGGATGTTTTCCACCCGGAATCAACAACCTTCTTCTTTTTTCTCCAAAAACGATATTTTAGTTCTTTGGTAATGCGTTAATCCTTTTACGAGGGTAACGCATTTTTTTTATTGGCAAAACTTAGAAATAACAACTTATTATAACAACAAAAGAAATGGAAAAGGAAATCAAGAAAGTTCTCGTTTTGGGTTCTGGAGCACTCAAAATCGGACAAGCCGGAGAATTTGACTACTCAGGCTCACAAGCACTGAAAGCTTTGAAAGAAGAAGGTATCAGCTCAGTATTGGTAAACCCGAACATCGCAACCATTCAGACTTCTGAAGGAATTGCCGATAAAGTGTATTTCCTTCCCGTAACTACTTATTTCGTAGAAGAGATTATCAAGAAAGAACGTCCCGACGGTATCCTGCTGGCATTTGGCGGACAGACTGCATTGAACTGCGGCGCCGAACTGTACACGCAAGGTATTCTTGATAAATATGGAGTGAAAGTACTCGGTACATCGGTAGAAGCTATCATGTACACGGAAGACCGTGACCTGTTCGTGAAGAAACTGGATGAAATCAATATGAAGACTCCGGTAAGTCAGGCGGTAGAAAGCATGGAGGATGCCATTGCTGCTGCCCGCAAGATCGGTTATCCGGTGATGGTACGTTCGGCTTACGCATTGGGAGGTCTGGGTAGCGGTATCTGCGCTAACGAAGAGGAATTTCTGAAACTGGCCGAAAGCTCTTTCGCCTTCTCCAAGCAGATTCTGGTAGAAGAATCTCTGAAAGGCTGGAAAGAAATCGAGTTTGAAGTGATCCGCGACGCGAACGACCACTGCTTCACCGTAGCCAGCATGGAAAACTTCGACCCGTTGGGTATCCACACCGGTGAATCTATCGTAGTAGCTCCGACTTGCTCACTGGACGACAAAGAACTGAAACTGCTGCAGGAACTGTCTACAAAATGTATCCGTCACCTCGGCATCGTAGGTGAATGTAACATCCAGTATGCGTTCAACTCAGATACGGACGACTACCGTGTGATCGAAGTAAATGCTCGTCTGAGCCGTTCTTCCGCACTGGCATCCAAGGCTACCGGTTATCCGCTGGCATTCGTTGCCGCCAAGATTGCATTGGGTTACTCACTCGACCAGATCGGTGAGATGGGCACTCCGAACTCTGCATACCTTGCTCCGCAACTGGACTACTATATCTGTAAAATCCCTCGTTGGGACTTGACGAAATTCGCCGGTGTATCCCGCGAAATCGGTTCAAGCATGAAGTCGGTAGGTGAAATCATGTCTATCGGCCGCTCTTTCGAAGAAATCATCCAGAAAGGTCTTCGTATGATCGGACAAGGCATGCACGGTTTTGTCGGTAATGACGATGTACACTTCGACGACCTCGACAAGGAACTTTCACGTCCGACCGACCTGCGTATCTTCTCCATCGCACAAGCTATGGAAGAAGGATATTCCATCGACCGCATCCACGAACTGACTAAGATCGATCCTTGGTTCCTCGGCAAGCTGAAGAACATTGTTGACTACAAGGCAAAACTGTCTACATATAATAAGGTGGAAGATATTCCGGCTGACGTGATGCGCGAAGCTAAAATCCTTGGTTTCTCTGACTTCCAGATTGCCCGCTTCGTACTGAACCCGACCGGCAACATGGAAAAGGAAAATCTGGCAGTACGCGCTCACCGTAAAGCCCTGGGCATCCTTCCGGCAGTAAAACGTATCAATACTGTTGCTTCCGAACATCCGGAACTGACTAACTATCTGTATATGACTTATGCAGTAGAAGGTTACGATGTAAACTATTATAAGAATGAGAAATCAGTAGTCGTACTGGGTTCGGGCGCTTACCGTATCGGTAGCTCGGTTGAATTTGACTGGTGCTCGGTGAACGCAGTTCAGACTGCCCGCAAACTGGGTTACAAGTCTATCATGATCAACTACAACCCCGAAACGGTTTCTACTGACTACGATATGTGCGACCGTCTGTACTTCGACGAACTCTCTTTCGAACGTGTACTCGACGTGATCGACCTTGAACAACCGCGCGGTGTGATCGTATCCGTAGGCGGACAGATTCCGAACAACCTGGCTATGAAGTTGTATCGCCAGTCAGTTCCTGTACTGGGTACTTCTCCGGTTTCCATCGACCGTGCCGAAAACCGTAACAAGTTCTCGGCAATGCTCGACCAGCTTGGCATCGACCAGCCGGCTTGGATGGAACTGACCAGCCTTGAAGAAGTGAAGGGATTTGTAGAAAAAGTAGGCTACCCGGTATTGGTTCGTCCTTCTTACGTACTCTCGGGTGCGGCTATGAACGTTTGCTACGATGACGAAGAACTGGAAAACTTCCTGAAGATGGCTGCCGAAGTATCTAAAGAATATCCGGTAGTTGTTTCTCAGTTCCTCGAAAATACAAAGGAAATTGAGTTCGACGCGGTAGCTCAGAACGGTGAAGTGGTTGAATACGCTATTTCCGAGCACGTAGAATTTGCCGGTGTACACTCCGGTGACGCTACACTGGTATTCCCAGCACAGAAGATTTACTTTGCAACTGCCCGCCGCATCAAGAAGATCAGCCGTCAGATTGCTAAAGAACTGAATATCTCCGGTCCGTTCAACATCCAGTTCCTTGCCCGCAACAACGAGGTGAAGGTAATTGAATGTAACCTGCGTGCTTCCCGTAGCTTCCCGTTCGTATCTAAGGTGCTGAAACGCAACTTTATCGAAACAGCTACCCGCATCATGCTGGATGCTCCGTACAGCCAGCCGGACAAGACTGCGTTCGACATCGATTGGATCGGTGTGAAAGCTTCTCAGTTCTCTTTCTCCCGTCTTCACAAGGCTGACCCTGTTTTGGGCGTGGATATGTCTTCTACCGGTGAAGTAGGTTGTATCGGCGACGATTTCTCTGAAGCATTGCTGAACGCAATGATCGCTACAGGATTCAAGATTCCGGAAAAGGCGGTGATGTTCTCTTCCGGTGCTATGAAGTCTAAAGTAGATTTGCTGGATGCGAGCCGTATGTTGTTTGCCAAGGGATATCAGATTTATGCTACTGCCGGAACGGCTGCATTCCTGAACGCTCACGGTGTAGAAACGACTCCGGTTTACTGGCCGGATGAAAAACCGGGTGCTGAAAACAACGTGATGAAGATGATCGCTGACCATAAGTTCGACTTGATCGTCAACATTCCGAAGAACCACAGCAAACGTGAGTTGACGAATGGTTACCGTATCCGTCGTGGTGCTATCGACCATAACATTCCGTTGATTACCAATGCCCGTCTGGCAAGTGCTTTCATCGAAGCATTCTGTGAACTGAAACTGAGTGATATTCAGATTAAGAGCTGGCAGGAATATAAATAAACTGCTTTAGCTGTATATATATTGAGGAGACTCTCTCTTTGGCATACCAAAGAGGGAGTCTCTTCTTTTGTAGATATGACTCTTCTTTTTGTTTGTTGTCTGCGGTGTAATGAGTCGTAAGATAGTACTAATGTTCTCTTCAGCTCCTTATATACTTGCTTTTTCCTATAAGGAAAGTAGGAATAGAGTGCCGCAGGGAAAACGCATTATAAATCATGTAAAATAAGTTCCCATAAGAATTCATTATC
>OGNW01000533.1_pt1 | contig 31842 bp, 12 predicted proteins | sample 1573591 | NCBI WGS metagenome assembly OGNW01 (sample SAMEA2581894, study PRJEB24529) | metagenome | biome: Human gut stool | place: China | collected 2011
ACCGGAACAGCCGACAACACCGACCGAGCCGACGACAGTACAGCCGACAACGGCAGTATTGCCTACACAGACGGTACAGCCATCTACGGAAGGTTCTGCGGCAGCAACACAGGTTTCTGATGCACAGACAGAGGATACAGGTGTTGCAACTGCGGACACCATGCGTGCAGTTCCATTTGTACTGATGATGTTTGTGGCAATGACAGCATTCGTCGTGCTGGCAGGCAGAAAGAAAAAAGAAGTAAGATAATAAAATAAAAAACATATAGTAAATATATGGAGGAAACCTCCGGTTGTTAGAAGTAAAGCAAGAATCTGACGACCGGGGGTCATTTTTTGTTACAAAATTAGATATACAGATAAAAAATTTTGTTTTATTAAAATGAAAATATATATTTTGTACAAGCGGAGCGACAAAAGCAATAAAAAAATATTAAAATTTACAAAAGAATTGTGAAATATTAACAATCAAATGAGCAAAAAAACGTTTAAAACAGAGAAAAGGAAAATAGTTTTATAAAATATATTGCAAAATGAATGCGATGCAATTATAATCCGCAGTATAAATTTAAAATAAAGAATAGGAGGTTTTACAAATGAAGTTGCGAAAAACAACCAAAAGATGGATCAGCATGGCATTAACGCTTCTGATGATGATAACATCAGTATTTACAGGCGATTATGCCATTTTTGCTGCGGATTCTGAAGAATATACATACGCAGACGGATTTCTGGTAACAGAACCAGTAAAAGGAACTGCATATGCATTTAATTTTCAAAACAAAGACAGTGAAATCTATGATACATCAAAAGAAAGTGCTAATCCGGAAATGAAATGTGGCGCATTTGGATTGATGACCGTGGAGAAGGCGGGAAAATTCCATAGTACAGATCATGGCATGAACGGACAGGCACAGATGACGTTTAAGGTCGCTGGAAATTGTATGATTACAATTGGAGGATGTCAGTTTACAGGACAGAATGACCAGTTTGTATTAAAAACAACAACGGGAGCATTGGATGCCGTGTCTAAAGCAGCAAAAACAGCAAAATGTTATAATCGGGCTGATACAAGTGGTCAGGACAGAGTAAGCTTTTGTTATGTGGGAGATGCGGGAACAGTTACCGTGAGTTCACCGGGATCGTATATACCGGAAATTCTGATTACACCGCTTGCAGATGATTATATACCACAGTCTATAATGGTGGCTGATGGAATGACAGCAGCACAGATGGCAGTGAATACCAGCTATTATTATGATTTCAGGATAAAAGATAGTGTGCTTTACAATTTAGACAGCAGTGCGTCAGAACCTGTTTTGAATACAGGTGTTATAGGATTGATGGAGGTTCGGACACCCGGACGGTATAAGGATTCAACACATGGAATGCAGGGGAAAACGGAATTTACGATTCAGGTACCGGGAGACTGCAGCATTATGATTGGAGGCTGCCGGTGGGGTGGTGATATTAAACTTAATACTGAATCCGGAACACTTGACCAGACGGTTCAGTCTTCAAAGACACAGAATTGTTATAGTGAATCCCAGACCGACGGTTCGGATCGAATTGTTTTTGAGTATACGGGAAATGCCGGAACAGTTACGCTGACAGCAAATACATATATTCCGTATATTCTTGTGACTCCATCCGAACTTCAGAGACCGGAAGTTACAAGACAGATTGAAGTGTGGGATTTTGGAGCAAAGCAGGAAGAGGATACACAAATATATCATAACAATATCACACAGGCAGCATGGGATGCCAATGGTCTTATAGGTGAAAATGGTACACTGGATGGGACGGTTAATACAGATAAGATAGCGAATTTTGGTACACTTGCAGTAAAATACGAAAATGGAGACAGCATACAGGGCGGTGTCAATGCGCTGAAATTTGTCACAGGCGGTGTGAATTATACGACATTTTCATATGAGGACGGATATTGTTCTGATGGTGTATGGAAATGCAATGGAAAAGGTGGAAATACAAGACGCTGTGTTACATTAAATGATGTAAGTGCCGGAGATAAAATTGTGGCATATATGGGGTCTTATACAAAAGAAACCGACAAAGTTCATTTCCTTTATAAAGGGACACAGGGAACACAGGACGATACAGCAGATATTGGAAATGCAGCCTGTAAACGGTATGAATTTATTGCACAGTACAGTGGACAGTATCAGATTTATGTTGGAAGTACGACAAATGTAAAACCGGTATACCACAGAATTTTACAGATTCCTCCGGTTGAGGTAACAGGAACTGTAGATATAGCAGGTACGGATATTGCAGAATATGGCGTAAAATTTATAAATACGGAAACACTGGAAGAAGTGCAGGCAAAGGTTAAAAATGGAATGTATAAAGTTTCCCTGACACCGGGATATACATATACGGCAGTTCTTACAGAAAATGTGGGATTTGGTTTCACAGATGCGTGTAAAAATATTACAGTGCAGGATACAGATGTAATAAACGGAAAACAGCAGAATCTTTTTGTGGAAAGTAAAAATGTGTGTGAATTAAAAGGAAACATATCAGGCTTTGATACAGATTATGATACCAGTGCATTAAGGGTTATTTTAAAAGCACCTCAAAATTCAGAAAAAGAAGATGTTGTTTTTATACCGGATGAACAGGGAGCTTACAGTGTAAGTATTGAACCGGATGTAACATATACGATTACATTAAACGGCGTTAACGATTATGAGCCGGACGGAACAGCGCAAATCCGTCTGACACAATCAGCACAAGAGAATATTCATGTCGTAAAAAAAGAAACTTACACAGTGTCAGGTGCATTTACAGGTTTGGATGTGCCGGATACAGTGACAGCGTTACAGTTTGTGAATATGGAAGACCAGTATATATATGATGCAGCGATTTCTGCAAATAGTTATCAGCTTGAACTGCGTAACGGTACATATGAAGTAAAAGCAGAGGCAGGGGACTATCAGACTGTTTCACATATTGTCGTTGAAAATCAGGCAGTCGCAAGAGATTTGCTATTTTTAACGACAAAAAAAGAAAAACTTGAATGGGTACCGGATATTTATGTCGGATATGACCAGAAAGAGCATAATTATCAGACAGTGCGGGAAGCAGTAAAAGCATGTAAAGCGATGAATCCTTCTGATGAATCAAAGCGTATTACTGTTCATATCGCGCCGGGGGTGTATCGTGAGCAGGTTCTTGTAGATACACCATATGTAACATTTATTAATGATGAACCGGAAAAAGAAGTGCTGTTAACGTGGTATTATGGTATTGGATACGAATACTACAGTATTGGTGCTGACGGGTATTATTCAGAAGCAGCAGCGTATGACAAATTTGAAAAAAATACTGCACAAAAATGGGGTGCGGCTGTTTATATAAAAAATACGGCAACAGCATTTCGCGCACAGAATATTACATTTGAATCGTCATTTAATAAATACATTACAGATGAAGAATTGGCAGACGGTGTGACACCGGGTGGACCGGATATTAAGAATTTTGAAAGAACCAAAGATTCTGATGCGGCAAGCGGTGAGGCTACAGAACGTGCAAGTGCGCTTGCAGTTGAAGGTTCACAGTCGGAGTTTTATGAGTGTAGAATTGTCAGTAGTCAGGATACACTGTATACAGGCAATAATATTCAGGCATATTTCAAGAATTGTTTCATAGATGGCAATACTGATTATATCTTTGGCGGCGGTGATGTTTTATTTGATGCCTGTGAACTGAGTTATTATGGATACAGCAATACACAAAAGGGCGCTTATATTACGGCTGCGGCAGATGGAAGTACGACCGGTTACATTTTCAGAAATTGTTATGTGTCAGCCAATGATGCATGGGATGTAGCGTCAGGATATTTTGGAAGACCATGGAGAAGCAGTGCAACGGTTACATTTTTAAATACAAAGCTTCAGACAAAGGATACAGTAACAGCGGTAGGCTGGAATTCAATGAGTGGTGCCAGACCGGAAGATGCAAATTATCAGGAATACAATACGACGGTTTTAGGAAGCGGTGCGGCAGATGTTTCAGCTAGAACGGCAGGCACAGTAAAGAATGAAAATCCATATGCAGATATTGTGCAGACATTTAAGGGCTGGAAGCCGTTTTATTTTGTACAGGAAACAGACACGGCAGTGACAGTGAAAGATATTGCTATCGAAGGCGAGCTTAAAACGGGTTCTGTTTTAAAGGCATTGTATACGTTAAGTGGTAATGAAGAAGCGGATGCCTCTGTATTGGAATGGTATCGTATAACACCATCAGGAGAAGAAACACTGGTAAAGGCAGTACCTTCTTATGCGGATAAAAGCTATACAATTACGCAGGAGGATGCAGGATGTTTTATCAAACTGGTTATAAAGCCGGAAACAATCAGTGGAACAACAGGTGACAGTAAGAGCTTTATATCGGCACAGGTGCCAAAACAGCCAACGAAACCGGAGCAGCCGTCAAAACCTGAACAGCCGGATACTCCATCATTCAATGCGGCAACGGTATGGACCGTAGGGGATTCAACGGTATGCAGCTTTAATGATACCTATTATTATCCAAGGTATGGATGGGGAACACAGTTAGAACATTATTTTGATAGCAGTCTCACAGTGAAAAATCTTGCATTGTCAGGAAGAAGCTCAAAAAGCTATGTGCAGGAAGAACAGTATCAGACATTAATGCAGGGAATGAAAGCAGGAGATTACCTGTTTGTCGGCTTTGGACATAATGATGAAAAAGCGGATGAAGGACGGTATACGAATCCAAATGGCAATTATTTGACAGAAGGTTCATTTGCCAATTCGCTGTATGTAAATTATGTAAAACCGGCGCAGGAAAAAGGCGTTACAGTTGTTCTTTGTACACCGATTGTCAGAAGAACAGCAACAGGAATATGGGAAGATTCAAATCTGCATATCACATCGGATTCAGGTGAATTTGAAGGAGGAAATTATGCCGAGGCAATTCGTAAAATGGGTGAGGATTTAGATATAACCGTTGTGGATATGACAACGCTTACAAAGAATCTTTATGATGAACTGGGAGCAGATGAAACATTGAATTTACATGCATGGACCTCGTCTTCTGATACCAGCGTAGACAATACGCATACGAATATTTATGGTGCACGTTATAATGCATACATGATGACAAGAATATTGAAAGAACAGAATATTCCGGGACTTTCAGAACGTATTAAGGAGGCCCAAAAACCGTTAAAGAGCGAAGTATTGCAGCCAAATCCGGATTATAAGGAAGCAGAATATACTCCGGTTACAGAGGTCAGTCAGCTTTGGAAAAAGATTGGTATCTGGAGCGGTTCGGTATTTGGCGACCTTGGCGGTAAGCCGTCAAAGGCAACGCATGTGCTGGAAGGACTGGATAATAACACAGTCCATATTAAGAGTACAAAGGGAAAAATAACGGATACTTCTGACGGTATAGCGATGTATTATTATAAAGTCCCGGCAAAAAGTGTATTTACACTGTCAGCTAAAATGAGAGTGTTATCTTACGATGTACATGATCAGGCTTCATTTGGACTGATGGTAAGAGATGCTGTATGGCTGGATATGAATACGAAAGATATGATGGGAGATTATGTGGCAGCAGGACCGCTAAAATTATCAAAACAGGGAAATGTATGGAACTGTTTTGCGAGAAAGAGTGGTGCTTTAACACGGGGAGGAATCTGTGTAAATGAAATTGCAGCAGGTGATGTGATTGATGTTAAAATTGAAAGCAGTACAGACGGATATGCCTGCACATTCGGGAAAGAAGAAACAATTACCGGTGGATTTGACTTTAAATTGACATCTATTGATTCCGATTATGTCTATGTGGGCATGTACGTGGCAAGAAATGCCGATGTAACCTTCTCTGATGTAAAGCTTATCGTAGATGGTAAGGAAGTTACAGCAGAACCGGAACAGCCAAGTGAACCGGAGCAGCCAACAACACCGGAGCGGCCGACAACGCCAGAGCAGCCGACAACTCCGAGTGAGCCAACGAAACCGGAACAGCCGACGACACCGGAACAGCCAACGACGCCGAGTGAGCCAACGATTCCGGAACAGCCAACGACGCCGAGTGAGCCGACGACACCGGAGCAGCCGACCGTACCGGCAGAGCCGACAGCGCCAAGTGAGCCGGCGATACCGACAGAAACAAAGACAACGGTTACAGTCAACGGAAGCGGTACAGTAACTGTTCCTGAAACAGTTGAATTTGTGGGTGCAGACGGCGGTGTATTAAAGAATACAAAGTTAATCCTGAATATTGTAAAAGAAGGACAGGCATATGTATCAGCCGTACAGCAGATGAAAGCGGCAATCGAAAAAGAAATGCCGGAAACTTTAAAAAACAGCAGTGTTTCTTATCTGGAAATGAATCTGACAGATGAAGCAGGTCAGACTGTAACATTTAAGAATGGCAAGATGGGGGTTACTTTGGAATATCCGGCAGGAACAGGAAAGAGCGGTTACTCATTTGCAGTGCTTCATTTGACAGAAAATGGTCTGGAAACACTGATGCCGCAGCTGACAGACAATGGACTTTATGTTGAAGTTTCCTCATTCAGTCCGTTTGCGGTAGTTTATCAGGCAGTAAATGAACAGCCGACCACACCGTCAGAACCGGAACAGCCGACAACACCGACCGAGCCGACAACACCGGAACAGCCGGCTGTTTCACAGCCAACGACATCAGGACAGCCATCCGAGTCCGTCCAGTCTTCAACAGCAGGTTCTGTGACAGGTACAGAGACAGCATCTGATGCACAGGCAGATAATGCGGGTGTAAAAACTGCGGACAGTATGCGTGCAATTCCTTTTGTACTGGCAATGTTTGCAGCGCTGACGACGTTGGTAGTGCTGGCGGGCAGAAAGAAAAAAGAAGTAAAATAAAACAGAAGATAAATAAAACGATAGTAAAATAAACAGTTAGATACCGGATTTTCCATGTCGAAACAAAAAGACATGGAAAGTCCGGTATTTTCTGTTTTATAAGAAATTATGGTGCAATATTAAAAATTAGCAAAAAATAGATATACACAAAATTCCTGCTGTGGTATTATAGAACTATAACTATAGTGCGATAGTACAAAAGAACTATATGGACATATTGAAAATTCATGGAGGAATTGCGTATGAAGAAAAAATACCGCTTAAAAGGCTGGGTAAGAAGGACTTTGAGTATATTACTGGTTGTGGTGCTGACAACAGCAGTCCTGCCGGATATGGGAAGCGTATTTGTGCGGGCTGACGGAGCGGTGGTTTATACACAGGCATCAGCGCCGACAGTCGATGAAGCTAATAAGATTATTTATGGGAATGGTACACCGCTGCTGGTTACATATAGAGAGCAATTCGCAGGAGTATCACAAGATGGCACGGTACGAATGAATTACTACACCAGTGTATATATTTATGAGAATCAGGTGAAGGGAACGCTGGTCTATGAGAAATATAAGTCAGACAGTTCAGATGCACTTGGCGGGTTAAGTGGCTGGACGATAGTAGGTGGATATGCCGATGGTACATATGCCGGGGATATTGCGATTAGAGTTGATACATACAATATCAAAGAGCAGATTGATATTTACGGAACATATCAGCAGAATGTTATTGGAAATATTACATTAACGTTACGTGGGTCTGGCAATAATAATAATTCATATGTAAGAATTCATACTTGTGATTCACAGGATTCCATTCAAGGAAATGTAACAGTTACAGGTCAAAATGCTAATACAAGTGCAAATGAAAACATTAGTAACATAGATATAACGGGAACAGTCACCGGAAATACAAACGTTGATTGTAAGTATTTTTATATAAATTCATTTTCAAGTGATTTGCTGATAACCCAAAAGTTATCGGTGAATTTCAATGGTTGTTGGATAGGTGGGTTTTTAGTAAATAATATTACTGCCGATGATGTAAACATTACAGCTAAACATACACGTTTGACTTCGTATAAAGGTGTACATGGCAATATTTCCGGCAATGTTACAACACAGTTGATAACGTGTAGCGTTTATGATGTGTTATATGGTGTTTCAGGGAATGTCGGAGGAAATGTTCAATTTGATTTCTCAAAGGTGTACAGCTACTATCTTACAGAATCTGATAGTAATGTAATGCTGTGCCGTGCGCAGGTTGAAGGAGATTTAACAGCCAATATTAATGGGTGTGAATTTAAAACTGCGTTAAATATTGGTTCGTGGGAACCGTTAGGAACCGGGACAGTTAAGGGAAATGTTGAAGTCAATATTTTAGGATTAAATGAAATAAAGTCGGTAAACTGCTGGATTAATGATACGAAGCAGAGTACGCTTCAATATTCAGGAAATCCGTGTAAACAAACAAGGCTTTATATGAATGGCTTTACAGATAGGCGCGTTCATGTGGTTTCTCCGGGGATTAATGAACTGAGTAAAATTTATTTAGTGTATCCGGCGTCAGACTGCATTGATGGGAAAGTTGTTGCAGAAGCAGATTCGTCTGATTTGCTTAATCTGGATAATTATATCGTAATTGATGAAAATGATAAAGAATATGACCTTATAAAGGTTGATAATCAGATACTGATTGTAAATACAAGTCAAAATACCATCACTGCCACAGCCACCGGTAACGGCAGTATTTCACCAAGCGGTGCGGTCAGTTATACAAAAGGGGATTCGGCGGTTTATACCATTACGCCGGCTCAGGGTTATGCAATTGCCGACGTGCTGGTAGATGGACGCAGTATCGGCGTGACAGAGCGCTATACATTTGACAATATTTTTGCAGACCATACCATTGAAGCGAGATTTGAAGAAATATCTGTGAATGGCATGGAATTAATTCATGAACCGTCCCGGCTTGAGTATCAGGAGGGCGATACCATGGATTTTACCGGAATGAAGGTAAAGCTGTCTTATACTGATGGGACATCGTATGAATGTCCGTATGAGGAATTTGAACAGTATGGTATTACAACAGACTATGATGGACAGCCGTTGACGGAAAGCATGAATTTAACGCAGTTTAAGATTACCTATGGAACGTACCTTGCATATACAGAACCAATCAGTGTGACCGCCAGAACGCAGAATATTGGCATAACTCTGAATCCATTTGATTTTGGCGAACAGGAAGAAGGCTATATATCCAATGGCGGAAGCGGGGACGAATATATTGAAATCAGTAATACCGGAAATGATACGGTAGAAATTGATATTACGATGCCGGACGGAATGGATTATTTTGTTATAGAAAAAGACAAGCTTACGCTTGCTCCGGGCGCGGGTGGAAAAATCTATGTACGTCCAAAACAGGGACTTCCGGCAGGAACATATACGGGGACATTAAAAGTAGGTACACCGTCCGGTACATTAAAAGAAACAACGCTTCAGTTTACCGTAAAACCAGATGTCACACTGCCGACAGGTTCAATTAACGTGTCAGGTGATAAATGGTCAGGTGTTTTAAATCAGATTACATTTGGAAAGTTTTTTAATAAAACACAGAAAGTATCGCTATCAGCCGCAGACAGCGGAAGCGGTGTAGGCAGTATCCATTATATGATTGCGGATCGAAGCTATTCAATGGACGAATTAAATGCATTGCCAAATGGAAAATGGACACTGTATGAAAAAGAATTTAATATTGAACCGGACAGACAATATATCATTTATGCAAAAATTACAGACAAGGCAGGGAATGCCATTTATGTATCGTCAGACGGTATGATATTAGATGCGACACTGCCGAAGTTTGGCGGAGTTGAGCAAAATGGACAGTATTATGATATAAGTGAAAATTTTAACAAAAAATTTACAGTTCAGGACGAAAATCTTGACTATGTAACGATTAATGGAAAGCGGGTATTTCCTGAAAATGGTGAATATACACTTTATCCGAAAGATGATATTCAGGAAATTACCGCCGTTGATAAAGCCGGAAATGTATCGGTTGTACAGGTAACGGTTGCCATAAGACAGCCGTCTGTTCCACCGGTAATCACAGGCATTGCAGATGGTGGCGTTTACTGCGAATCTGTAAGCTTTACAGTAGAAGATGACAATCTGGATAAGGTCTTTGCAGGGGATATAGAGCTGATACCGGAAGATGGAGTATATACGGTAAAGGGAAGCCTCCAGCCGGTAAAAATTACAGCACAAGATGCAGATGGCAACCGTACAGAGATGATGATTCAGGTGAATCCGCAGCATACATGGAAAACCGGTGGTGTAGAAAAAGCACCGGCCTGTACGGAAACAGGTTCTGCAAATGCGGTTTGTGAAGTATGCGGTGAACACGGACAGACCGAATTGCTGCCGCTTGGACATGATTTTTCGCAGGACTGGACGATTGATGTTGAGCCAACAGGAAAAACAGCAGGTGAAAAATCCCACCATTGCAGCCGTTGTGATGGCAGAAGGGACGTTATGAAGATTCCGGCAACAGGTGTGGGAACGGTAAAGGTGACGCTCGTTACAGGAGAAGGTGTCCCGGAAATGTCAGTGGCAAACAGTCAGGAAAGTCTGATAAAGAATGTGCTGACACAAAAGGAAACTGATATGCTGGCACAGGGGTATGATATTTATCTTACAGTGACAGTAAGCCCGAAGGAAGATGTGTCGGAGCTTCAGCAGGAACAGATTGCGGGCTGGATATTAAAACGACCGGAAAATGGCGGTATTGTGGGATATTATGATATTTCAATGACAAAGCAGACCGGTGATGACGGTGAAAAAATTCCGGTTACACAGACTGTTGCAAAGCTGATTTTAAAAGCAGGCAGACCGGACGAGAGTGGTATGGCAGACGGTACGACAAGAGAATATCAGATGCTTATTTTTAATGGCGGCGATATACAGGAATTAGTAACCGTTCGTGAAGATGACGGAAAGATTCGTTTCGCAACAGACCAGACCGGAACGATTGTGCTGGTATACCATGATACGGCAGTTACACCGGATAATCCATCAGACAAACCGGGGAATACGCCACCGCATAATCCAACGGACACACCGGGCAATCCACCGTCAGATGACTCGTCGGATAATCCGGGAAATGACCACGGAGATAGTGACTCCGGCAATTCAAAAAATAAAGGAACAACACCTGTCCAGACCGGTGACAGCACCCCTGTCACATGGCTGTTTGCCTTACTGGCATTAAGCGGAACAGGCATTGTTGGTTCAAAAGCAAAAAAGAAATCTAAAGTGACGGAATAAAAAAAATAACCCCGCAGGGACGGTTGGCAGATAAAATCTGACAGTCCCTGCGGGGTATTTTTATTTCGGGGTATTTTTGTTTTTTACGGCAGTTTCTGTTCCCGGTAAGCCGACGGACTGATATGAAACAGCCGTTTAAAGGCACGGCGGTAAGAATACACACTGTTATAGCCGACGTTTTCAGCAATCTGCTCAATCGTACATGTCGTGTCTGACAGCAAAACACAGCTTTTTTCAATACGGCATTTTTCAAGGTATTCCGCAAAACAGATACCGGCGTGTTCTTTAAAAATACTTGAAAGATAGCCTTCGGAAACTTGAAAATGCTGTGCCGTACCTGAAAGATTTAAGTTGGCATCGGCATAGTTTTGCAGGATAAAATCGGCAGTTTCCTGAACAAGTTCCTTCTTTTTGCTCATTCTTTGTCCGGCAAGTGCAGAGCTGACCGAAAGACACAGGTCATGCAGGTGTGAAAAATAATATTCAAAATCACCCTGACAGCTGATAATTTCCTGCTGGAAAGCAAATAGCTGTTCTGAAAAACCGTACTTTACCGGATTCAGACTCCAAAAGGTGGCAGTTACGGCATTATGAAGGGCAAGCATTTGCCCAGCAATCATCTGCCCGGGCGAAAAAGAGCGAAGCCGTGTATTTTCATCTTCAAGAACGGTCAGGATAAATCGAATCAAATCAATGTTGTTGGTTTTTATGCCCTTTATTAATAAATCCGCGGCAGTCTGTGGATAGAAACAGCGGTCTGCATTTTCCGCAGTAAAAAACAATTGGTCAGAATACACGGTAATATCGTCATGGCTGTCCGTCAGCGAAAATGAAAGCGCAGTCAGCGCCTCTTTTTTTGCAAAGATAAATTCGGACAGGCTGACACAGGGACGGCTGATGCCCCAAAAGACTGTGCAGTTGTGCCGCTGTTTAAAATATTCATAAGACTGCTTAATATAGATGTCTGGCTCAAATTCTTCAGGATAATTAAAAAGCAGTAAAAATTCATGATTTTCCGTGCGATAGAAGAATGTTGGAAATTCTGCCAGTCCGGCGGTGTATTTTGGAATGATGGAAACCAGTGTACGCCGGTAAGAATCTGTTTCTGCTTTATATGTACCGGACAGTGAAAATGCAGCGATACAAAAAAACGGATACGGAAAGCGGAGGTGCAGTAAATCTGCGGTTTCCGGTTCCGGTGCATAACTTGTCCGTGTAAATGCTTCATGTAAAATCCCATATATTAATAACTGCTCATTCATACTACTCCATTTCTGAGCGACTTTGTCGCGTAGATGCGATGAGAAATTCGCGCAGGCGATTTCTCATCTGCAATCATGGCTATTTGTTTTCGCTCGGAAACAATATAGCCGTGCGAAAAAGTTTTGATTTAAGGCTTTTTCACACTACTCCAATTTCTTTGTTTTCACACAGAGTACATTTTGTACGATGAAAAATTGTACCCTGCACGTTCATCATAACGAAAAACAGAACTAAAAACAAGATATTTTGCAAAAAACTTTTACAAAAAATAATTGCAAAAGATACATTTTGCACAAAAATGGATTGTATCTTTGAAATGCCGGGGTGAAAGATTATGATACACATATGGGAAGATGTTGGGGAGAAAAGCGCCCACCTATGAGCAAGCTCATTCGGTTTAGACCTTTTGACCCTGATATCATGGAAAATATTTATTTGGAGGGTTAGCAATGAATCAGAAGATACAAAACCGCGCACAGCGGAGAAGGGCGAACAGGCATCACGTAAAAAGGGCAACGGCATTTGCACTGGCAGGACTGATGGCAACATCAGGCATATCCCTGCCGGCGGGAACATTTGCATATGGGGCGGAAAATAACACCCTGCTTGCATTTGCAGGCGCAGAAGGCGGCGGAAGATTTGCAACCGGCGGACGCGGATATGATGTGTATGTCGTTACAACACTGGAGGATTACGGAAAAGGTGAAACACCGGTAGAAGGGTCTTTGCGTTATGGCATCGAAGAATTTGCCAAAGATAAAGGCGGAACGATGATTGTCTTTAATGTGGGTGGTACGATAGAATTAAAGCAGACACTGACCTTTAAAGAAAGAAAAAATATTACCGTAGCAGGACAGACAGCACCGGGGGATGGTATTACCCTGTCCGGCTGGGATACAAATATCAGCAATTCTGAAAATCTGATTATCCGTTATATGCGTTTCCGTCCGGGTGCGGCAAATGTACATACCGGCGGAGATTCCATGGATGCACTCTGGGGCAGGGATAATAAGACTTTTATGATCGACCACTGTTCGTTTAGCTGGAATACCGATGAAACAGTTTCAACTTACCGCGGACAGGACGGAACAGTACAGTGGTGTATCGTATCGGAAAGTCTGACTGTTTCAGGACATTCCAAAGGCCGTCACGGATATGGCGGTATTTTTGGTGGCGACAATGTATTGTTTCAGAATAACCTGATTGCGAATCATACATCGAGAAATCCAAGAATCGGCGGTGGATGCATGGGCGATCCGACAAAGGATGGAGGCAGTACGGCAACACTGCAGTTAAGCAATAATATTATTTATAACTGGGGATATAACACCTGCTATGGTGGTGGTTATGCGTATACCAATTTTATCAACAATTTCTTAAAACCGGGACAGGGAACGAGAGAACAGGTTCGGTATCAGGTCATTGATATGGGTGAAGCCACAAAACCGGGCGGATTTTATGTAAACGGCAACTACATGGACGGCAATGCTGAAATTACCGCTGACAATGCAAAAGGTTCAAAAATGTCAGGTGTGACAGAAGGAGCCAATAAAACTGTAGTTTCAGAAACACCGTATACGGCAGAAGGATTTGACAGTGCCACCGTGACAAGTGCTACGGACTGTTATGAACCGGTGCTTGCGCAGGCGGGGGCGACCTATCCGTACCGTGATGCCATTGATGCGAGAGTTGTAGCCGAAACGCGGACAGATTCGGGAAGATATGTGAATACAGAAGATGAGGTCGGCGGCTATCCGGCAAAAGAATCTGTACGGGCTGCTTCATTTGATACAGATATGGACGGAATTCCGGATACATGGGAAACGGCACATGGCTTAAATCCGAATGATGCAAGTGATTCCAAGAAAATCAATTCGGCAACCGGATATGCCTACGTAGAAGAATATTTTAACGGACTTGTTGAAAATGTAGAGCAGTCCGGTTATACGGCACCAAATCCGGATATTACCCTTGATTTACAGGATAATGCACAGTATGATGAAGGACAGACAGTAACAGTGACAGCTGATGTAAAGGCAAACAATGGGGGAAGCATTGCAAAGGTAGAATTTTACAATGGTATACAGCTTGTCGGAACAGCAGATACCGCACCATTTACCTTTGATTATACGGGGTTGACAGACGGCACGTACAATATCACCGCTAGAGCCTATGATAATGATGGCAATCAGACCCAGTCATCTGTATCGAAGCTGCATATTAACAGCACAGCTGGCACAGGCGAGTGGACAAGCACTGATATTGGCAATCCGGGTGTAGCGGGAAATGCAAGTTTGGAAAATGGTGTGATGACAGTGAAAGGTGCCGGAAAATTAGGCGCATCAGAAGGCTGTGTATCCGGCAGTACCTATGCAGATGCCACAACCGATGATTTTCAGTATACGTATCAGCTTGTCAAAGGTGATGCAGAAATTATTACAAAACTGGATTCAGCAACAACCGTTGACAACCATGTATTTACCGGTGTGATGTTCCGTGAAAGCTTAGAGAGCGGTTCAAAGACGGCGGCACTCGGTATGTCACTGGTTAAAATCAGCAATGAAACCACATGGTCAACCTATCTTGCAAGCAGACTTGAAACAAACGGTAAAATTTCGGATATTTCTGAAACGATCGATTCGCCTGCAAATGCAGAAAAAGCGGGAATACCACTGGTAAGTGATTTGCATTTTAAGAGCGGTGCAGACTTTAACGGAACATGGTTTAAGTTGATAAGACGCGGCGATACCTTTACAGGATATGCATCTGATGACGGTGTAACGTGGACAAAGGTCGGTTCGAAGACGATTGAAATGGCACAAGACATTTATGTGGGATTTGCCGTAGATGCGAATAAAGCGGCAAACAGCCTTGAAAATTTAAGCACGGCAAAGTTTTCCAATATTGCGATTCATGAAGAATTTACAGATGTTGACTATAACCTTGAACACATTACAACAAGCGGTGCGGATTATGCGGCAGTCGGTACAGATTTTACAACGCAGCTTACGGCAGACAGCGGATATCATCTTCCGGATGCAATTGAAATTAAAGCAGGAGAAAATGTTCTTGCAAAGCAGGATTATACCTATGATGCCAAAACCGGAGATATTGTTGTAAAGGCAGACAGGCTGACATCCGGTGTAAAGCTTACAATTTCAGCACAGGCAGAAGAAGATGTTAAAATTGATTATACATTGCAGACCTACGGCGATACGGAAGATGTAACCGTGACACAGGATGCAGGCAGTATGACAATCAGCCAGACCGCAGAATCTGCAAGTATGGTTGGAAATAAGGGAACGGCAGGAAAAAATGTTTCCTACATTTTATTCCCACAGTCGAAAGAAGCTGCAAAAATGACACTGAAATTAAAGGTTAATTCATTTAGCAATGGAAAATATTCTGGCGTGTATGCCGGTGCTTTCCAGCCGGATGGAGATTACCTTTATAATTCAATCGGATTCAGAGGTACAGGTGATGCAAATGCCGTATCACCGTACTGGCTCAAAGCTTCCGGTAAGGCTGGAAACGGAAGTCCGAAGCAGGCATGGACAGAAGGGGCTGTTTATACGGTCAGCATAGAAAAGAAAGCAGACAATACCTATTATGCCACATTTCAGGAGGAAGGCAGTGCAACTGTCAATGAAAAGACTTTTAAGGCTTCGGATTCTGCACTGACACCGGATGTGATGGCGCAGTTCGGACTGGCGGTTCACAGTGCGGATGTCACAGTGACGGATATGGTGCTTTCTGATATGTCAGGAAATGTGCTGTATGACCAGAATAGGGACAATTCAGGTCAGGAGGAAAGCGGATATAAGCCGCAGGTATCCGGTTCAGATTTGCTAACTGTTACCGGGGCGGGTTCTGTAATGAAAGCAGAACAGTCTGCAGAAAGCGGATATATTACACAGAGTACAGGTGATGCAGGAGTCAATACAAGTTACATTTTACTGCCGGAAAATGATGCATTTGCATCTATGTCCATGACAATTAAGATTAAGGACTACTCTATTACGGGACAAGATGCAAAAAGAACAGGTGTTTTTGTGGGCGCATTCCAGACTTCAGGAAAGTACGCATTTGCTTCTTTAGGCTTCAGAGGATACAATTCATCTGTCGGAACAGACGCACTTTCAGGATACTGGATGAAGTCAACCGGAAAAGCCGGAAATGGTTCACCAAAGTATGAGGTTGCAGCAGATAATAAATATAATGTAACTTTTACAAAGACAGCAAACGGCTATCTTGCCGAATTTGAAAGCCTTGGCAAACCGCTTCTTGTCGATGCCAACGGTAAAAAGACTTATTCTGATAAAAAGGAATTCAAGTGGAAGGATATGACACTGACAGCAGATGATGCCGTATCCTACGGACTGGCACTGGTTGGTGCAGATGTAGAAATTACCAATTGGGTGGCAAAAGATGCTGAAGGAAACATTTTATACAATCAGAAGGACGATTATAAAGATGCAGGAACAGCACCAACTGTTACCAAAGTAGATGTACCGGTGATTGCACAAGACCGTTCATCGATTACGGTATCATGGAGCGGCGAGGGTGCGCAGTTAGACGGAAAATACCGTGTAGAAGTATCACAGGATAACGGCGCAACATATACAGAACTGGATACCACTGCGGAAACCTCTTACAGCTATGTACCGGAAAATTCAGGTGACTATCAGTTCAGAATTACCGGTGTCTGTGGCGAGCAGGAAAGCAATTCCATGGAAACGACGTCTGTACACTTTGTACTGCCGATGACAGCACCGTCTATTGGTGCAGAATCAGGAAATGCAGCAAATACGGTTACATGGTCTGCTGTGCCGGAAGCTGTCAGCTACAGAATTTACCGTTCAACACAGCGTGCAGAAGGTTATACAGAGATTGGAACATCAGAAAGCACGACATTTACGGATACCACTGCGGAAAATGAAGTCCCGTATTTTTATACGGTAGCGGCAGTCGGACAGGATAACGAAAGTAACCCGTCAGCGCCGGTATCCATTATGGCAACGGCAGGACATACAGGCGAATACCAGTTTGGTTCACAGGCAGCACAGATGACGGTACTTGAAAAGTCCAATGACACAGTAACAGAAAATGAAGCTGCTTTAAAGTTTGTCTATGACGAAGCCGGAAAAGTATCGGTGTATGCAGGAGATCGGCTACTGTCTGAAAAAGAAACGGCAGCAGGAGAAGCGGTGGATATAACGATTCCGTTACAGGACGGAAGAAATGCAGTAAAAGTTGTCTTTGAAAATACACAGGGCATAAAGACATACCGTAATTTTAACTTTGTTAAACTTTCATCATACGATATGGTTGTAGATGCTTCCGGTATCAGAACGCTTGACAGTGAGTCTGTACCGGTGTATACAACAGTAGCGGAAGCACTGGCAGCAGTGCCGGCAGACAATCAGGAACAGAAAGTTATTTTTGTAAAGAACGGTACGTATTACGAAAAATTAAGCATTACATCGCCGTATATCACTTTAATTGGTGAGGACAGTGAAAAGACAGTATTGTGTTATGATGCGGCTTCGGGGAAAACAGACCCGGTAACAGGTGCAGCATACGGAACCTCAGGCAGTGCATCGGTTTCAATTGAAGCAGCAGCACATCATACATACATGGAAAATCTGACGGTTGCGAATACCTTTGATTATCCGAATGAAACGATTGAAGGCAAGCAGGCAGTTGCAATGCTTACAAGAGCGGATCGGCTTATTTTTAACAATGTAAGGCTGACCGGCTGGCAGGATACTTTACAGGCAGACGGCGGCGGACGTCAGTATTTTAAGAACTGCTATATTGAAGGAAATGTCGACTGGATTTTCGGTAGTGCACAGGCAGTATTTGATGATTGTGATATTGTCGCCAATGCGGCAGGCTATGTAACGGCGGCAAGTACTGAAAGTACAAAAACAACAGGCTATGTATTCATAAACAGCAGACTGCTTAAAAAATCAGATTCGGTGGCAGAAAATAGTGTGGCACTGGGCAGACCGTGGCGGTCAAATGCCTGTGTAACGTATGTAAAATGCTTTATGGACAGTCATATTAAGACAAAAGGCTATGATAATATGAGCGGCAATACCCACAGTGCAGCACGTTTTTATGAATATCAGTCCTACGGACCGGGCTTTGCGGTTAATACCGACAGACGACAGCTTGCCAAAGCAGAAGGAGAATCATTGACAGTCAACGGTGTCTTTGCAAGGGAAGCAGGCGAAGGTATGGCATTTGCAGAAGGCTGGGATGCAGTAGCGGCATATGCGGCAGCCTCCGCAGATTACACAGAAAGCGGAGCAGTATCGGTAGATTTTTCGGAACTGGATAGGGCAATTCAGAATGCTGAGGGCTTAAACAGCGCCGATTACAAGGATTTCAGCACAGTTGAATCCGCATTAAATGCGGCAAAGGCACTTGACAGGACAACGGCAACACAGGAAGAAGTCAGCGTACTGGCACACAGGCTGATAGAAGCTGTGGCAAATCTGGAAACAATGACCCCGGCGCCGGAGCCAACACCAGACCCAACGCCAACGCCGGAACCGACACCAACACCGACCCCAGAGCCAACACCAACGCCGGAGCCAACACCGACCCCGACGCCTTCAGAGCCGGACAATAACCAGCCGGGAGATACGGGAGAAGCTGATGGCAGTCAGAATGGTAATGATAATCCGTCCGGCAGTGAAAACGGCGGAACCGGCGATGCAAACGGCACAGCAGAAGAAGGAAAGCAGGAAGACAACAACGGCACGTCCTCAGAAAATGATTCTTCTGAAAATGCAGCAGAAAATCAGCAGGAAAGTGTGCAGACAGCAGATAAAACACATTCCGTATGGTATCTTTTCGGTGCGGCAGTTTCAGCAATGCTGGCAGGATTTGCAGGCAGTAAGCGAAAGAAAAAGTCCGATGAAGAACTTTAAGAGTATTAAGAGCGACTTTAAAACAATAATTTAAAAAAGATAAAAATAACAGAAATCATATACCGCGTGCGGATAGGATTTCTGTTATTTTTTTGCAAAAGATGTATGAAGTCACGGACGGCGGATATCCTATGGATAAAAAGCGCAACCAGCGCAGAAATGAAATGAGGATTTATTTCGATGCAGACAATAAATACAGATAATATCAGGACAGAATTTTCAACCAGTGCGGATGAAAATATCCGCAGTATGAAAAAACAAATCCGCATTGAGGAGAATTTTGATATTTTAACGAGAGAAATTATAATCGGCGGAAAAAAGGCAGGATTCTTTTTTATAGATGGATTTGTGCAGGAAGATATGATAGAAAAACTGATGCAGTTTTTTTATTCACTCAAACCGGAAGATTTATCGGATGTGGATTCCTTTCTTGAAAAAGGCATGCCCTATACAGAAGTCAATAAAATTACTAAGCACAGTGATGCACTGACGGCATTTTTTTCGGGAGTGACAGTCTGCTTTATTGACGGCTTTTCAGAGTGCCTGTCCTTAGACTGCCGGACGTATCCGATGCGTAGTGTGACAGAGCCGTGGAAGGATAAAGTACTTCGTGGTTCAAGGGACGGTTTTGTGGAAACACTTGTTTTAAACGCGGCACTTCTGCGCAGAAGAATCCGCGATCCCCAATTAAGTCTGGAGCTGATGGGGGTAGGCACACGCTCGCGTTCCGACGTTGCTGTCTGCTATATGGAGGATAAAGTCGACAAAAAGCTGTTAGACAGTATAAAAAGGCGAATTCAGGCAATACGTGTAGAAGCGTTGACAATGAATATAGAAAGTCTTGCAGAGTGTTTATATGAGCATAAATGGATTAATCCGTTTCCGAAATTTAAATATTCAGAACGTCCGGACACCGCCGCTGCTGCGGTTTTGGACGGAAATATTGTGATTATGGTAGACAATTCACCGGCGGTCATGATTGTGCCGACTTCGATTTTTGACATTATTGAAGAGGCAGACGATTATAATTTTGCACCGGTCATCGGAACGTATTTAAGAATTTCAAGATTTCTGCTGACACTGGTTACAATGCTTCTGACCCCGACATGGCTGTTACTGATTGACAATCCGCAGTGGCTGCCGGAGTGGATGATGTTTATTACAGTGTCTGATGAGATTACCGTACCGGTGTTTTTCCAGCTGTTACTGCTGGAACTCTCCATTGACGGATTAAAGTTGGCAGCTGTTAATACGCCGACCCTGCTTTCAACACCGCTCAGCGTTGTTGCCGGTATTGTGGTAGGTGAGTATGCAGTCAGCTCCGGGTGGTTTAATGCAGAATCCATGCTGTATATGGCAGTGGTTTCGGTAGGCACGTATTCGCAGGCAAGCTTTGAAATGGGATATGCAATGAAATTTATGCGGATTATTCTGCTGTGTCTGACGGCGGCATTCAACCTGGCAGGATATATTGCGGGAATCCTTTTAATAGCGGCAACGATAGCTTTTAACCGTACCATGACGGGATGCAGCTATATTTATCCGCTGATTCCGTTTGATAAAAAAATGCTGAAACGCAAGCTTTTAAGAGTCCGTCTGCCACATGGAAATGAAAAATAGGTGTGTACAGGGAAGAGATTAAGCTCGCAAAGCGGGCTTGATTATTTTCTGTGCAATTTTGTGAAAATTGTATAGCATTAAAAAACTTTTTCAAAAATAAATAGCTTTAACTTTGTAAAACACGGCAGTATCTGGAAACGCTAAAGGTAATAAAAAATGAAAAAAACAATCAATTGTAGAAAGTGCATGAAAATACTTTTTGTATGTAGAAAATATGTACAAAATGCACAAATATATTTGTAAAAATTGCCGTTGACTTTTGGTTTGTAAAAAAATACAATGACTGCATTGTGCCGGCAAAGCAAAAATAAAGAGGAAAATCATTTCTCACATGAGATTTTTGTTTCGCAAAAACAAACAGGCAAAAACAAGGAGGTTTCACAAGGTGAAAGCGAAAAAGGGTTAAAAAAAAGTATTGGCATGGGGCATGAGTATTGTCTGTATGCTGGCAATGGTGCTTGCAGGCAGTCCTATGACGGCAAAAGCATCTGCTTCTACATCATGGAATTTTAAAAATACCGGTTTTAAAAATCTGGGGACAATTTCCTCTACGGTAACAGTGGATAACCTGTCACTGATTGCAACATCGTCAAAGACCATGTCTGTGATTGCAAACAGTCAGACAGTGGATGGAACAGCATATACATATGCACTGGCATTGGGCGGCAGCGGTTCGACAAGCTATCGTGCAGTCAAAGTACCGGTATCGGGAACAGACACCATTAAAGTAACCTGTATGAGTTCCGGCAGTGCGGCAAGAACACTCGTTGTGGCAGACGGTTCTGGAAATAAGCTTGGCACGATGAATGCAGGCACAACGGCTGCAACGGTTTCATATAATTATTCCGGTTCATCAGGATACGTGTACCTGTATTCCTCAAACAGCGGTATTAACATTTACAAGATTCAGGTGGACAGTTCTGCTTCATCCGGTTCTGGAAGTTCATCTTCCGGCAGTTCCACAACTGATACCAGCAACGGAACAGTCGTTACTTCATTTTCAGAACTGACGGCGGCTGTGACAAAGGCTGAAAAAGCGGGCGGCGGCATTGTCTATGTGAAGGGCAGCAGTATCAGCTGTACGGCACAGCTTGCATTAAAAGCTTCTAATGCCAATGTATCTATTATCGGTGTAAAAAACAGTGACGGTACCTATCCGGTGTTAGACTTTTCAGCATTCCGTTCAGCTTATATCGGAAAAGCAACAACGGATTCAGAAGTCGGCATCCGCATTTCGGGAAGCAAATATACAATCAAGAACCTGATTATCCAGAAAGCACCGGATAACGGCATCCAGATTAAGGGAAGCAGCGCAGGCAACAATACGATTGAAAACTGCATCGTGCGTTACAACAATGATGCCGGGGTGCAGATTACAGGTGGTGCATATAGCAATACCATGCGTTTTGTATACAGCTACAGAAATTGTGATGTCTATACACTCGGTGGCAACGCAGACGGCTTTGCGCCGAAGCTTGGCGCAGGCAAGGGAAATGTATTCTACGGCTGTTATTCATGGGAAAATTCAGATGACGGTTGGGATTCTTACGATAAGGACAGCTTAACCTACAACCTGACATATACCAACTGTGCATGCTGGAACAACGGTGACCCGACCATTTTTACCGGGGAATACGATTATAATAACGGAAATGCGCTGGATACGGATTTACTTTTAGTAGAATTAATCAGCAAGAAGGATTCTTCTTTTGCAAGCAATTACAAAAAAGGAAAGTTCTCTCTGCCAGGCGGCAGCTTTATCAGTACCACACAGGGAACTTTAAGCATTGCAAACTGGAAAAGCAAATATGACGGCAATCCAAACGGATTTAAGTTCGGTTCAGTGAATACTACAAGCAGCTGTGTAAGAACCGTAACCAACTGTTTAGCCTTTGGACACAGCAGTAAAGGCTTTGATAACAATAACAGCTCCTGCACGGCATATTTAAGCAACTGCATTTCTTATGACAACGGCTACAATTATTATATGCCGCCGTTTACACTCAAGAAATTCAGCAATATCCTCAGCTTCTCAGGAGCATCTTCTAACAAGCTGCCAAGCGGATATACGGCTTCCATACCGTCTTCCTCAAAGCAGGCACAGATTAGAAGCACAGTCAATGCAACGGTAAGCAGTATTACAACACAGTGTAAGAACAATGTAATACCGGGAGAAGTATATTTTAATATTTTCAGTTAAGTAAATAGAAATGAAGTTGGGGCGAAAGCTCCCAACGAGGATGCCGGCACAGCAAAGGGCAGAAAATAAGCGTCACGGAAAAGTTTATGTTTCCGTGACGCATTTTTACTTTATAAATGTAGTGACGGTATTTCAGCAATACGCATTTGTAATATTCTCTTTCGTCTGATAATATGATGTAAAATTGATTTTTATATTGGAAAAGAGGAGCTTATGAAATATATTGACCTGCACTGTGATACGCTCACAGAGTTAAAAGAAGGGGAAACGCTAGTCCGGAATCATAAAAATGTAGATTTAAAATCCTTGAAAAAGGGCGGGTGTGTGATTCAGTGTGCATCCATTTTTATTCCGACAGGGACGTATACGGGAGTGGACAGAAAAGAAGCCATACAGACAGAGTATGACCGTGTAGTTTCCGTTTATAAACGCGAATTAAATGCCAACCCAAAAGAACTGTACAGGGTTCTGACCCGGCGGGATATACCGGATATCCGGCAGAACGATAAAATGCAGGATTTAGGCACGGGTATACTGCTTACGATTGAGGATGGCGGCGTTATGGGCGGAGAAATGCAGAAATTATACCGTGCGTATGAAGACGGTGTACGCCTTGTAACCCTGACATGGAATCATGAAAATGAAATCGGATACCCAAACAGCACAGACCGGGATATCATGCAGAAGGGCTTAAAACCGTTTGGATTTGAAGTGCTTGAAGAAATGAACCGGCTCGGCATGGTAATTGATGTATCGCATTTATCGGACGGCGGATTTTTAAATGTGGCGGAGTTTGCAAAAAAGACAGGCATGCCGTTTGTAGCATCCCATTCCAATGCACGCGCCATAACGGCGCACCCACGCAATCTGCCTGATATGTATATAAGGAAGCTTTCGGAAGCGGGCGGCGTTATGGGCTTGAATTTTGCATCGCATTTTCTTTCGGATACACAGCCGCCGGACGGTGAAAGCCGTATCTGCGATATGGTTACACACATTCTGCATATCCGCAAAATTGCAGGTAGTGAGGTGCTGGCAATCGGTTCGGATTTTGACGGGGGGGATAGCCGTATCGGAAGTGACAGTCCTGCCAAAATGGTCATGCTGTATGAAACACTTCATCAGACAGGGCTTTCGGAGGATGAACTGGAGAAAATATTTTACAAAAATGCACAAAGAGTATTGACCGCTGTTTTACGATAATCCCGGTTTTATAATTTTTTTTATTTTTTTCCGCTAAATTAATAATTATCCCGGCAGATTTATGGTATGATTATATATATGTGGTATTGGGGTTAAAAGTCCCCAAACGATGATTTTTACGGATTATGTGCTAGAACGAAGATTGGAAAGTGGATGGTCATGAGTAGAGTAATTGGAATTGACTTAGGGACAACAAATAGCTGCGTTGCAGTGCTGGAGGGCGATGTGCCGACAGTGATTGCCAATAAGGAAGGATACCGGACAACACCGTCTGTTGTGGCTTTTGCAAAAGACAAGACGATGCTTGTGGGAGATCCGGCAAGAAGGCAGGCGGCTGTCAATGCAGAGCGGACAATTTTTTCCATTAAACGTCATATGGGATCGGATTACAGAAAAAAGATTGACGGAAAAGCATACTCGCCGCAGGAAATATCTGCTTTTATTTTAATGAAGCTGAAAAAAGACGCAGAAGATTTTCTGGGGGATACGGTCACAGATGCCGTGATTACCGTACCGGCGTATTTTAACGATGCACAGCGGCAGGCGACTAAAGATGCGGGACGGATTGCTGGGTTAAATGTACTGCGTATCATCAATGAGCCGACTTCTGCAGCATTGGCATATGGTCTTGACAACGGACAGGCACAGAAAATTCTTGTCTATGATCTGGGCGGCGGCACATTCGATGTGTCCATTATTGAAATCGGCGACCATGTGATTGAAGTACTTGCAACGTCCGGTGACAATCATCTGGGCGGTGATGATTTTGATGAGCGCATTGTGCAGTATCTTGTGGAGCAGTTTAAAAAGACGGAGGGAATTAACCTGTCTAAGGATACGGCAGCGCTTCAGCGGTTAAAAGAAGAAGCGGAAAAAGCGAAAAAGGAGCTGTCATCCTGTATGACAACGAATATTAACCTGCCGTTTCTTGCGATGGCAAAAGACGGACCACATCATATGGATATCCAGCTTTCCCGCAGTAAATTTGAAGAACTGACCAAAGATTTGATTGAGCGGACGGTGATTCCGGTTGAAAATGCAATCCACGATGCAGGGCTTACAAAGTCACAGATTGATATGGTATTGCTGGTAGGCGGTTCAACAAGAATCCCGGCAGTGCAGGATAAAGTGCGGACCTTGATGAGCAAAGAGCCTTCAAGAAATGTTAATCCGGACGAATGTGTGGCAATCGGTGCGGCAGTCCAGGCAGGAAAGCTGGGCGGACAGCTTATGGCGGGTTCTGCGGCTTCTGAGATGATTTTAATGGATGTAACGCCGCTGTCGCTTTCAATTGAAACGGTAGGCGGTGTGTCAAGCCGTCTGATTGAGCGTAATACAACGATTCCTACAAGACACAGCCAGATATTTACGACTGCGGGCAATTTTCAGACAAGTGTAGATATCAAAGTGTTTCAAGGTGAGAGAAAATTTACAAGGGATAATAAACTGCTGGGGAATTTCCGCCTTTCGGGTATTAAGCGGGCAATGGCGGGTACACCGCAGATTGAAGTGACCTTTGATATTGATGCCAACGGCATTGTCAATGTATCGGCAAAGGATTTAGGCACGGGTCATGAACAGTCCATTACGATTACGTCCAGCTCCAATTTGTCCGAGGAGGAGATTGAGCGCGCAAAATGGGAAGCCCAGATGTACGGAAGACAGGATGAAGCAAAGACACAGCTGCTTGCGGTACGTCAGGAGGCAGTGCAGTTTGCAGGACAGGCGCAGGCAGAATTGGACAGCCATAAAAAAGAGTGGGAACGCAGTAAGAAAAAGGCGGTTAAAGAAATCCTCGGTAAGCTGAAACGTACTTTATATAAAGTGCCGCCGGAAAAGATTACGGCGGATTCTGCCGCAGTTATCCGTGATTTGCAGGAAGAGCTGCAGCGGGCATTAAACAGCTAGGACATTCCTGCACGTTCTAAAAATCTATAAAAATGCAGAACCGGGACAAAACAGACAGTTGAAAACATAACCTTGTATATGGTATGATGAAGTGTCAGATAGAAAGTGGAAATGCTGCATTGTGTGGCGGAATGGAGAGAAAATGGCTGGTTCTACATATGGAAACAGATTTAAGATTATGACATGGGGCGAATCCCATGGAGAAGCGTTAGGCGTTGTAGTGGACGGCTGCCCGGCGGGTTTAGAGCTTTGTGAGGAAGATATCCAGAAACTTCTTGATCGAAGAAAACCGGGACAGTCTAAATTTACGACACCCCGCAAAGAAGCTGATAAAGTAAAGATTCTGTCGGGCGTTTTTGAAGGGAAAACGACAGGAACACCGATATCCATGGTAGTATTTAATACCAATCAGCGCTCAGGCGATTATTCGGAGATTGCAGGATACTACAGACCGGGACATGCCGATTATACATTTGATGCAAAATACGGATTCAGGGATTACCGCGGTGGCGGAAGAAGTTCCGCAAGAGAAACGATTGGCAGGGTCGCAGCGGGTGCGATTGCGTTAAAGATACTGGACAGCCTTGGGATTACCCTGCACGCTTACGCAAAGGAAATCGGCGGAATTGCGATTGACTATGAAAAGTTTGATCTGCAGGCAGCACGCGAAAATGCATTTACAATGCCGGATAAGGAAGCGGCAGCAAAGGTTGAAGCGTATGCCACGCAAAAGATACAGGAGGGCGATTCAATCGGCGGTATCATTGAGTGTGTGGTTGAGGGCATGATGCCGGGAATCGGTGAACCGGTATTTGACAAGCTGGACGCTTCTCTTGGAAAAGCAATGCTTTCAATCGGTGCGGTTAAAGGCTTTGAAATCGGAAGTGGCTTTGAAGCGGCAAAGATGACCGGCAGCGAAAATAATGACAGCTTTGTCATGAAGGACGGAAAATTCACCAAAAAAACCAACCATGCAGGCGGTGTTTTAGGCGGCATGAGTGACGGCAGCAACATTGTATTCCGTGCGGCGGTTAAACCGACACCGTCTATTTCGGCAGTGCAGGATACGGTCAATAAAGATGGTGAAAATATTGAAATTTCCATTAAGGGCAGACATGACCCGATGATTGTGCCGCGTGCCGTAGTCGTTGTGGAAGCAATGACGGCGCTGACACTCGTGGATCTGATTTTTGAAAATATGACGGCAAGATTGGATGTAATCTGTGCCTTTTATAATAGAAGCAAGTAAGAAAGAGGAAAGAGATGTATCGTTTATTAAAAACAGACGGGCGTGCAAAACGCGGTGAATTACAGACCGTGCATGGAACAATCCAGACACCTGTATTTATGAATGTCGGAACAGTAGCAGCCATTAAGGGTGCCGTATCGACAATGGATTTAAAGGAAATCGGAACACAGGTGGAATTGTCAAACACATATCATCTGCATGTACGTACCGGGGACAAACTGATTAAGGAGATGGGCGGTCTGCATAAGTTTATGAACTGGGACAGACCGATTCTGACCGATTCGGGTGGATTTCAGGTGTTCTCCCTTGCAGGGCTTAGAAAGATTAAAGAAGAAGGCGTAACTTTCCAGTCCCACATTGATGGCAGAAAGATTTTTATGGGTCCGGAAGAAAGTATGCAGATTCAGTCTAACTTAGGTTCTACAATTGCCATGGCATTTGATGAATGTGCACCGGCGAAGGCAGAACGCGATTATGTGGAAAAGTCTGTTGCCCGTACAACGCGCTGGCTGGCACGCTGTAAAAAAGAAATGCAACGCTTGAATTCCCTGCCGGATACCGTTAATCCAAACCAGCTTTTATTTGGTATCAATCAGGGTGCAGTTTATGCAGATATCCGTATTGATCATGCAAAACGTATTTCGGAACTGGATTTGCCGGGCTATGCAGTCGGCGGACTTGCAGTCGGTGAAACCCATGAAGAAATGTACCACGTACTCGATGAAACCGTTCCGTATCTGCCGCAGGACAAGCCGACTTATCTGATGGGTGTCGGTACACCGGCAAATATTCTGGAAGCGGTAGACAGAGGGATTGACTTCTTTGATTGTGTATATCCGTCCAGAAACGGAAGACACGGGCATGTGTATACAAAGTTTGGTAAAATCAATCTTTTTAACGCACAGTATGAAAAGGACGACAGACCGATTGAAGAAGGCTGTCAGTGTCCGGTCTGCAAAAACTATACGAGAGCATATGTACGCCATCTTTTAAAGGCAAAAGAAATGCTTGGTATGCGTTTCTGTGTACTGCATAATCTGTACTTCTACAATCATTTAATGGAGGATATCCGGGGAGCGATTGAAGAAGGAAGATACAGTGCCTTTAAGAAAGAACGCCTGGAAATGTTAAATACCTATGATAAAAAGTAAAAAATTATAAACAAAATGTTTTTTAGTGGACAGAAAGAATAAATTCCGCTATTATAGAGTGTATGTGTCAGGGACACGTATGTTATTACATTCGAAAGTATATTTTAGGAGGCAAATTAAAATGGGTTCAATCGGAATTATCGTTATTTATGTCGTTGCATTAGGACTGATGATGTATTTTCTTGCAATCAAGCCACAGAAGAAACAGCAGAAGGCACAGCAGCAGTTAATGGATTCAATCGAAATCGGCGATTATGTATTAACAACAAGCGGTTTCTACGGCGTAATTATGGATATTACAGATGATGATGTTATTGTAGAATTCGGTAACAACAAAAACTGCCGTATCTCCATGCAGAAGAAAGCCATTGCACAGGTAGAAAAGGCAAAGAGTTCGGAAGAATAAGTAATGAAAGTACAGACACCGGAGCGGAAAGCATCAATTCCCGCTTCGGTGTCTTTTGTTATTCATTTATCAGGCATTACATATTGAAAAATACATAAAAATACGTTATGATAATAAACAATAACCTTTTTCATACATAAATATGAAAGTGGAGAAGTATTCAGGGGCGGCAGGTACGGGTAGAACCCGCCGGATTCCTGTAAGAAAAGAGAAAGACAGGTGGTAGTAGCATGGATTGTAAAATAACATTAATTCCGGGAGACGGAATCGGACCGGAAATCGTAAGAGAGGCCGTAAAGGTATTAGATGCTGTGGGAAAGAAGTATGAGCATCATTTTACCTATGAAAAGATTTTAATGGGCGGTTGTTCCATTGATGCATACGGTGTGCCACTTACAGATGAGGCAATTGCTGTAGCAAAGGCATCCGATGCCGTATTACTGGGGGCAGTCGGCGGCAATGTCGGCAACTCCAAGTGGTATGACGTTGCTCCGAATTTAAGACCGGAGGCAGGACTGTTAAAGATTCGTAAGGAACTGGAATTGTTTGCCAATATTCGTCCTGCATATTTATACAATGAATTAAAAGATGCGTGTCCGTTAAAGCAGGAAGTAATCGGGGACGGATTTGACATGGTTATCATGAGAGAATTAACCGGCGGACTGTATTTTGGTGAACGACACACAGAAGAAGTAAACGGTGTCGTAACAGCAACCGATACGCTCACTTATAATGAAGAAGAAATCAGAAGAATTGCCATTAAAGGCTTTGAAATTGCCATGAAGCGCAGAAAGAAGCTGACAAGCGTGGATAAGGCAAATGTTCTTGATTCTTCAAGACTTTGGAGAAAGGTCGTAAAGGAAGTTGCAAAGGATTATCCGGAAGTTGAAGTAAGCGATATGCTTGTAGACAACTGTGCAATGCAGCTGGTTATGAATCCGGGACAGTTTGATGTGATTTTAACAGAGAATATGTTTGGTGATATTTTATCCGATGAAGCCAGCATGATTACCGGTTCAATCGGTATGTTATCCAGTGCCAGCTTAGGAAAGACAAAACTCGGATTATATGAACCAAGCCACGGTTCCGCACCGGATATTGCAGGCAAAGACATTGCCAATCCGATTGCCACCATTTTAAGTGCGGCAATGATGCTTCGCTACTCACTGGATTTAGATAAGGAAGCAGATGCCATTGAAGCGGCAGTAGCACAGGTATTAAAGGAAGGCTACAGAACCGTGGATATTATGGCAGACGGCATGCAGCAGTGCTCAACAACAAAGATGGGCGATTTAATCGCAGAACGTGTTTAAGATACGGATATAAAAATGTAAAATCTGTTATGAAGCCGGAATCCCGTTTATGCAGATACAGCGGGATTTCAGGCTTTCATGTTTAGAATAAAAAGAAAAGAAACGGAGAACAGTCATGAAAAGTGATAACGTTAAAAAAGGAATGCAGCAGGCACCACACCGCTCGCTGTTTAACGCATTAGGCTTTACAAAGGAAGAAATGGACAAGCCGCTCGTTGGTATTGTAAGCTCTTACAATGAAATTGTACCGGGACACATGAATCTGGATAAGATTGTAAATGCCGTAAAATTAGGTGTTGCAGAAGCAGGCGGTGTACCGGTTGTATTTCCGGCAATCGCAGTCTGTGACGGTATTGCAATGGGACATATCGGCATGAAATATTCTCTTGTAACAAGAGATCTGATTGCGGATTCCACAGAATGTATGGCACTGGCACATCAGTTTGATGCACTTGTTATGGTGCCAAACTGCGATAAGAATGTACCGGGACTTTTAATGGCAGCAGCAAGAGTGAATGTGCCGACTGTATTTGTCAGCGGCGGTCCGATGCTTGCAGGTCATGTAAAGGGTAAAAAGAGAAGTCTTTCATCCATGTTTGAAGCAGTCGGTTCTTATGCAGCCGGTTCAATGACGGAAGACGATGTACGTGAATTTGAAGAAAAAGTATGTCCGACATGCGGTTCATGCTCCGGCATGTATACGGCAAACTCCATGAACTGTCTGACAGAAGCACTGGGTATGGGACTTCGCGGCAACGGTACAATCCCGGCAGTATATTCTGAAAGAATCAAGCTGGCAAAACATGCCGGTATGGCAGTGATGGATATGTACCGCAAGAATATCCGTCCAAGAGATATTATGACAAAAGAAGCAATCATGAATGCACTGACAGTTGATATGGCATTAGGCTGTTCTACCAACAGTATGTTACATCTTCCTGCCATTGCACATGAAATCGGCTTTGATTTTGATATTAAATTTGCAAATCCAATCAGCGAAAAGACACCGAACCTGTGCCATTTAGCACCGGCAGGTCCTACTTATATGGAAGATTTAAATGAAGCGGGCGGTGTATATGCGGTTATGAAGGAACTGGCTGATGCAGGACTTCTGAATACTGACTGCATGACCGTAACAGGAAAGACGGTCGGAGAAAATATTAAAAATGCGGTAAACTTAAATCCGGAAGTCATAAGACCGTTAGATAACCCATATAGTAAGACAGGCGGACTTGCGGTATTGAGCGGAAATCTTGCACCGGACGGCAGTGTTGTAAAGCGTTCAGCCGTTGTAGATGAAATGATGGTTCATGAAGGTCCGGCAAGAGTCTTTGACTGTGAAGAAGATGCGATTGCGGCAA
>OGNW01000561.1_pt1 | contig 30881 bp, 28 predicted proteins | sample 1573591 | NCBI WGS metagenome assembly OGNW01 (sample SAMEA2581894, study PRJEB24529) | metagenome | biome: Human gut stool | place: China | collected 2011
GTCAATAAAAACGTAGGCGGCTTCTCGTCCTATTATTATCCTAAAACAAGCCATGATGCACGTGTAGCTACGGCCATTCAAAAACGGATGACTAATAATTTTGGTTTGGATGATTTAGGTATACGTCAGGCAAACTTCTACGTCAATAAACGCAGCAGTATGCCGTCGGCATTAATCGAAATGGCATTTATAACTAATGCCAAAGAAGAAAAACTGCTGAACAGCAACTGGTTTCAAAGTAAGCTGGCTAAGGCGATTGCTGATGGTATCGAGGACTATTTTAAATGATGTGGGAGGCCAATATGTTAAAGAAATTTGCAGTAATCTGCACTTTGATGCTCTGCGTGTTAGTTGCAGGCTGCAGTGATGATCAAACTGCTACGGTTATCCCGCAGCCTGAAACTAAACAAACGCAGAATAATAAGAATCAAGAAATTACGGTAACGGTGTATCGTGCACCTGTCAACGGAGAGGAATATCTGTTGCCGGAAAAGGTAACCCGCAAAGCCGGCGCGATGACTGCTCCGGAGATTGCGTTGGATATTTTGGTAAACAGCAGTCCGCAGGATACTGCGAAAATGGTCAGTCTGTTTCCTAAAGGGACAAAAATCAGAACAATGAAGATAGAAGATGGGACTGCTTATGTTGATTTTTCCAAGGAAATAACCAATGTACCGCAGGGATCCTATACTGAACTGATGCTGACAACTGCTATTGTCAACACTCTGACAGAGTTTCCGGAGATAAAAAAAGTACAGATTTTAGTTGATGGTAAAAAAATTGCGTCCTTGAAAGGACATACTGATATTTTAGATCCTTTGGAACGTAATACTACTTTATTGAAAAAATAAACGGGAGCAGTATCGGCAAAAGTCGGTACTGCTTTTTTGAAATGGGAGTGCTGTTGATGGAGTATTTTTGTGGTAATATTGAAACGATGGAAGCGTTAGGAAAACTTTTGGGAAGGCTTGCTAAAAACGGGGATGTTTTTTGTCTTTGTGGGGAGTTAGGTGCCGGTAAAACTTTGTTGTGTCGTGAAATAGCTATGGCACAGGGGGTTGATGCCAGTGAAATAAACAGTCCAACGTTTTCGATTATGAATGTGTATCATGGTAAAATGGAGATCAGGCATTTTGATTTATACAGGCTGAATACTGTTGAAGAATTGGAAAATATCGGCTATGGGGAATATGTTGGCGGTGAAGGGCTGACTCTTATCGAATGGGCGGATAATTTTTTAGAGGAAATGCCTGAAGAAAGTCTTGATATCTACATAAAAATTGTTCCGGAAGGCCGTTTGATACAATTGCTCCCTAATGGTGAAAGGTATCTGGAATTATGTGAGGAAGTGGAAAAAAATGCTGACTTTAGCCATTGATACGGCAACTAAAGTCTGTGCCGTGGGTTTGTGTCGTGATGGACAAATTTTGGCAGAATATAGGATCAATATGGGCATGACTCATTCTGAGGGGCTTATGCCGCAGCTTGAGCAGCTTTTAACACGGACTAAGATCACTAAAAATGAGATCGATCTTTTAGCAGTCAGTATGGGGCCGGGGTCTTTTACCGGTTTGAGGATTGGCCTGGCATCGGCAGAAGCAATGGCTTATAGCTGGCATAAACCTATCTGCGGGGTCAATACGCTGAAAGCGCTTGCCTATAATCTGCCGATAGACGGTTATGTATTATCACCTGTTTTAGACGCACAAAAAGGCAATTTTTATCAGGCGATTTATGAATGGCAGCAGGGGACACTCATAGAGCATCAGGAGATCAAAGTTGTAGATCGCAAGAAGCTTTTGGAAAATATAGCTGTTTTGGGTATGCCTGCTTTATTATTGGGAGAATGCCAGAAAATTGACCTTGCCGATTTGCCTTCGTGGTGCCGAAAGGCTCCAGCACATTTATGTTGGCCGCAGGCTGCCTCGGTAGCGCTTTTGGCGGAAGCCGAGTATGATCCTGATAATACCGGTGATATTTTTGGTTTAGAACCTTATTACATTAGAAGATCAGAGGCTGAAGAATTATGGGAAAAACGCCAGCAGGAATAATGATAAGGACTTTGACAGCGGCAGATTTGACTGCTGTCAGCAGCATAGATGAAAAGTCTTTTTTTGATGTTTGGAGCCCAAGTATGTGGCTGGATGAGTTGAATAACAGCTTAACAACATATCTTGTTTTAGAAGATGCTGGGCGTATTCTTGGTTATGCCGGGTTTTGGCTGGTGGCAGGGGAAGCGCAGATAACCAGAGTCGCGGTTGCTGCTGAAGAACGTGAACACGGCTTGGGAACACGCTTGACAGCAGCCCTGATCAATAAGGCATGGGAACTTGGCGCTGTGGCGGTGACTTTGGAAGTGCGTGAGAGCAATATTGCAGCGCAAAAGGTTTATTTGACCTGCGGTTTTGCCAGCGAGGGGATAAGACCAAATTATTATGAAGATAATCATGAAAATGCAATAATCATGTGGTTATATAAGGAGGGTAAGCCTGATGTCTAAAGACGTGTATATTTTGGGCATTGAAAGCAGTTGTGATGAAACTGCGGCTGCCGTAGTCAAAAATGGACGTGAAGTGCTTTCGAATATTATTTCCTCACAGATTGTTATCCATCGAAAATTTGGCGGTGTTGTACCGGAGATAGCTTCGCGTAAACATATTGAAAATATTTTGCCGGTTATTGACGAAGCACTGCGTCAGGCTAATGTGAAGCTGGAAGAAATAGACGCTGTCGCAGTAACTTATGGACCAGGGCTTGTAGGGGCGCTTCTAGTTGGTGTATCGGCTGCCAAAGCGCTGGCTTGGGCTAATGACAAGCCGCTGATTGGTGTCAATCATTTGGAGGGACATGTTTTTGCCAATTTTTTGAATGATAAAGATCTGGAACCTCCTTTTATGGCTTTAGTAGTAAGCGGCGGGCATACGGCGCTGCTAAAGGTAACTGATTATAACAGCTTTGAATTACTGGGACAAACTCGTGACGATGCTGCAGGTGAAGCTTTTGATAAAATTGCACGTGTGATGGGTCTGCAATATCCAGGAGGACCGGAAATAGAAAAATTGGCGGCAGCGGGGGATCCGCAGGCGATCGATTTTCCGCGGGCACTTTTGAAGGAAGATTATCAGTTTAGTTTCAGCGGCTTAAAGTCAGCTGTAATCAATTATCTGCATAACGAACAGCAGGCAGGCCGTGAAGTAAATAAAGCCGATGTGGCCGCTTCATTTCAGGAAGCGATTGTAGATGTGCTGGTGCAGAAAAGTGTGCATGCGCTGCAGGAAACCGGTTTGAAAAAAATAGTTCTGGCCGGTGGTGTTTCGGCTAATAAACATTTACAAACAGCGTTAGCTGATGCTGTAGGCGGGATTGGAGCAAGTTTGGTACATCCAACTCCGATTTTATGCACTGATAATGCTGTAATGATAGCTTGCCGTGGTTATTTTATGTATCAGAACGGTGAATATAGTCCTCTGGATTTGAACGCTGTTCCATCGTTAAAATTAGGTTGAACAGTGTCCACTGAAGTAAAAGAACTTGTGGATTTTGTGGATAAAATGCTGAAATATAGCTAAAAAACAGTTCTTGTTGTGCATAAGTCTGTGGATAATGTGGAAAAAACTGTGGATTGATGGGGATAAACAAGGTAATAAGAAACAGGGGAATGAATGATATGCCCAAGAATTTGACTGTAGAACAAAAAAATATTTTATCCTCTATGAAAGTCGGCGCAGCTTTTGCTGCCGATGTTGCTCATGCATGCATAACGATGTATGTTTGGGATGATAACCCCAAATTTCTGTATATTTATCATCAGGAACTGCCAAGAACGCAATTTTTGGGTGAACTGCCTGATAAAACAGGTCGCGAACTGCGCGGTAATGAGGAGCCTTTAGTGCAGCGGGCACTGCAGCGAGGTGTGCCTTTGTCAGGGAAACGTGAGCTGTCGCTGGGGCTTTTCGTCGATTTGCGTGTTTATCCTATTCAAGATAGTAAAGGAAAATGTTTTGCCGTAGTTGCTTTTGATACCAATGAACCGGAAGAACTTTTCATTATGACGGCAGTGGAGTTTTTAAAAAATACCGGCCGACAGATTTTGAGCAGTAATTATTACGGCAGATTGCTGCCTGGCGACGGGTTGATGATTGTTGATAAGGACAAGGTCATTATAGCCGCGAACAGGACGGCCAGACATCTTTTTAAAGTGCAGGGCTTATCTAATTTAGTTGGACGAAGGACAAACAGTTTGCAGATCAACTGGCCTTTGGTTGGTATGGTGCTGAAGACGGGTGTCGCTGAAGGAAAGGAAATAGACATGCAGGGACTGCTGCTTGCAATGAGGGTGATCCCTGTTACGAACAGGCCTGATACAGCGGCCGCTATTGTTATTCTACAGGATATAACAGAGCTGAAAAAGAAAGATACAGAGCTGCTTATCAAATCTGTAGTTATTCGGGAAATACATCATCGCGTTAAAAACAATTTGCAGACTATCGCCAGCCTGCTGAGGCTGCAGGCACGCAGGGCTCATACAGACGAAACAAAACTGGTATTGCGTGACTGTATTAACAGGGTTACCAGTATCGCTGTTGTACATGAATTTCTTTCACAGCAGGATAGCGGTAAAATTGATGTAGCTGTGGCAGCGCAGGGAATTTATGAAGCCATTATTGCCAGTATGGCAGACCCTAATCTTAAATTGCAGACAAGCTTTAAAGCGGATAATGTTTTGCTGCCTTCCGATAAAGCAACAAGCATTGCTTTGGTTCTGAACGAGCTTCTGCAAAATTCACTGGACCATGCTTTTGCAGGCCGCAGCAGCGGCCGGCTTGATGTTGAGTTTTATAAAATCCCCGGAAGTTATTGCTTAAAAATCTGTGATGACGGTAATGGTTTGCCGCCGGGTTTTGTTTTAGATGAGCAAACCAGTTTAGGCCTGAAAATAATAAAAACTATGGTGGAAGCAGATCTTCGCGGTACTTTTACAATAGAAGCCCTGAAACAGGGGACTTGTGCTGTAGTTACTATACCGTCAGAGTTGGAGGGGTCAGAATGAAAAATACTTTGAAAGTTGTTTTAGCTGATGATGAGGCGCTTATTCGTCTTGATATCAGAGAAATGCTGACAGAGGCAGGACATGAAGTTGCAGGTGAAGCCAATAACGGTGAAGATGCAGTTGCCATGACGAGAGCTCTGCAGCCTGACCTTGTGATCATGGATGTGAAAATGCCGCAAATGGATGGACTTACAGCTTCTAAAATCATTACCGACGAGCATCTGGCTCCAGTACTTTTGCTGACAGCCTACAGTCAACAGGAGATTGTATCGCAGGCAAAAAGTTCGGGTGTATTGGGATATTTAGTGAAGCCGGTTCGTGAAGAACAGTTGTTTCCGGCAATGGAGATAGCAATTTCTCGTTTTGAAGAAATCAAAGCCCTGGGGGCTGAGCTGGGATTATTAAAAGAAAGTTTGGAAACAAGAAAACTGCTTGATCGGGCTAAAGGAATTTTAATGTCAGCACATGGATTTACGGAACAGGAAGCATATCGAAAAATGCAGCAGTACAGTATGAACAGGCGTATTTCCATTAAGGAGTTGGCTGAAGCGGTAATTGCATCAGCATTAAAAAATAAATAAATATAAAAAATTCACGCAGGAGGAATTTAAAGGCTGCGTGAATTTTTCACTTTTTTGTCAAAAATTTTTACAGGAATTGTCTTGCATTTTTTTAGGAAACGGATATAATAATAAATGTAATTAGCACTCGACAATAATGAGTGCTAACAAAAGAAAAATAAAAAATTTATATAGGCATCTGAAAGGGGACTTGAAAATGTTGAAACCATTAGCAGATCACATCGTTGTAGAACTTACAGTAAAAGAGGAAAAAACTTCCAGCGGTATTTATTTGCCGGATACGGCGTCTAAAGAGAAACCGCAAACTGGTAAGGTCGTTGCCGTAGGCGCAGGTAAAGTGCTGGATAACGGTACTCGTGTCGCTCCTGAAGTTAAAGCTGGCGATGAGGTTGTATTTGCAAAATATTCCGGAACTGAATTTAAATATGACGGTAAAGATTATTTGATCCTCAGCGAACGCGATGTGCTTGCTGTTCTCTAAGTAATGATTTTTACTAAAAAAGTGAAATATAAAGGAGTGTATTTGAAATGGCAAAGGAAATAAAATTTAACGAAGAAGCTCGCCGTAGTTTAGAACGCGGTGTCAATGCATTAGCAGATGCAGTAAAGGTAACCCTTGGTCCTAAAGGACGTAATGTAGTGCTCGAAAAGAAATTTGGCGCGCCAACTATTACTAACGATGGCGTAACTATTGCCCGTGATATTGAACTTGAAGATCCGTTTGAAAATATGGGTGCGCAGCTTGTAAAAGAAGTTGCTACAAAAACTAACGATGTTGCCGGTGACGGTACTACCACTGCTACTGTTTTGGCACAGGCTATGGTTCGTGAGGGCATGCGCAATGTTGCTGCCGGCGCTAATCCAATGGTGCTGAAAAAAGGTATTCAAAAAGCTGTTGACGTTTTGGTAGAAGAACTGCAGGCTGTGTCTAAAAAGGTTGAGACTAAAGAAGCTAAAGCTCAGGTTGCATCTATTTCCGCAGCTGATGAAGAAATCGGCGGTCTGATTGCTGACGCTATGGAAAAGGTCGGCGACGACGGTGTTATTACTGTTGAAGAATCCAAAACTATGGAAACCTGTCTGGAGACTGTTGAAGGTATGCAATTTGACCGCGGTTATATTTCTCCTTATATGGCAACAGATCCTGATAAAATGGAAGCAGTTCTTAACAACCCGCTCGTACTCATCACAGACCGTAAAATTACTATGATTCAGGATATTATGCCTGTACTTGAAAAAGTCGTCCAAGGCGGCCGGGAATTACTTATTATCGCTGAAGATATTGAAGGCGAAGCTTTGGCAACTTTGGTTGTGAATAAACTTCGCGGTACCTTCAAGGCTGTAGCTGTTAAAGCTCCTGGTTTCGGTGATCGCCGTAAAGCTATGCTGCAGGATATTGCTATTCTTACCGGAGCAACAGTTATCAGCGAAGAAGTTGGACGTAAGCTTGACAGCGCCAGCATGGAAGATTTGGGTAGCGCCAGCCAGGTCCGCGTAACCAAGGAATTGACTACTATCGTTGATGGCGGCGGTAACAAAGAAGAAATTGCAGCACGCGTTGCTCAAATCCGTGCTCAGATCCCTGAAACTACTTCTGAATTTGACAAAGAAAAATTACAAGAGCGTTTGGCTAAACTTGCAGGCGGCGTAGCTGTTATTAAAGTTGGTGCTGCTACTGAAGTTGAGCTTAAAGATAAAAAACTGCGTATTGAAGATGCTTTGAACGCTACTCGTGCAGCAGTTGCTGAGGGTATTGTTGCAGGCGGCGGTACTGCTCTGCTGCAGGTGCAAACTGCTTTAAGCAAAATCAAAGTAACAGGCGACGAAAAAACCGGCGTAGAAATCGTTAAACGCGCTATTGAAGAACCGGTACGTCAAATAGCTTATAATGCCGGATTGGAAGGCGCAGTTATCGTTGATACGATTAAACGTTCCCGCAGAGGTTTTGGTTTTAACGCTTTGACCGAGGAATACGTTGATATGATCGAAGCTGGTATCGTTGATCCTACTAAGGTTACCCGCAGTGCTCTGCAAAATGCAGCCAGCATCGCAGCTATGGTTTTGACTACTGAATCTGTTGTTGCTGATAAGCCTGCAAAAGAAGGCGCTGCTCCTATGGGTGGTATGCCGATGGGTGGCGGAATGCCGGGTATGATGTAATAAATTTACATCTGTACATTGAAAGTCCAAGGCCCCGTACTTATTGTACGGGGCCTTTTGCATTGCAATTTCAGCGTGATTATTGTATGATATTATATTATACATTATTAGTTAAATTATTTTGAGGAGGCTTACAGCAATATGCAAACAGGTAACCATGAAATGATCTTAGTTATCGATTTCGGCGGTCAGTATAACCAATTGATCGCCAGGCGTGTAAGGGAATGCGGCGTTTACTGTGAAATAGTTCCCTATACCTACACTTTAGAACAAATCAAAGCTAAAAACCCTAAAGGGATCATCTTTACAGGCGGGCCTAATAGTGTTTATGGTGATGATACTCCTAAGATCGATCCTGGCGTATTTGAACTAGGCGTACCTGTACTTGGTATTTGCTATGGACATCAGCTGATGACTCAGACGCTGGGAGGCAGAGTTGAAAGCGCTGATGTGCGTGAGTACGGGAAAACGGCTGTAAAACTCAATAAAAATAATATTCTTTTTAAGGATATCGAAGAGCACAATATTTCCTGGATGAGCCACACTGATTATGTGTCAGAGGTCCCGGAGGGATTTGTAGTAACTGCTGATACAAGTGAATGCCCTGTAGCCGGAATGGCTAATGATTTGCGTAAATTATATGGAGTGCAGTTCCATCCTGAAGTGGAGCATACACCATTTGGACGTAAGATGATTTCTAATTTCCTGTTTGACGTCTGCGGAGTTAAAGGCGACTGGACTATGAGCAGTTTTGCACAGCGTAAAATTGCCGAGATTAAAGAGGCCGTTGGCGATAAAAAAGTTCTCTGTGCATTGTCCGGCGGTGTTGATTCTTCCGTTGCGGCAGTATTAGTACATAAAGCAGTGGGTAAGCAGCTGACCTGTGTTTTTGTAGATCACGGCCTGCTGCGTAAAGATGAAGGCGATCAGGTCGAAACGGTTTTTAAAGAACAATTTGATATGAATCTGATCCGCGTCAATGCAGCGGAGCGCTTTCTTGGCCGGTTGGCAGGTGTGTCTGATCCTGAAACGAAGCGTAAGATCATCGGTGAAGAATTTATTCGTGTTTTTGAAGAAGAATCTAATAAACTGGGCAAGGTAGATTTTCTGGTGCAGGGAACTATTTATCCTGATGTTGTCGAAAGCGGTACCAGTACTTCAGCGACAATCAAAAGCCACCATAATGTTGGCGGCTTGCCGGAGGATATGCGGTTGGCTTTGATTGAACCGCTGCGCGAACTGTTTAAAGACGAAGTTCGTGCTGTCGGAGAAGAATTGGGAATACCTTCTGCCTTAGTCTGGCGTCAGCCATTTCCTGGACCTGGTTTAGCTATCCGTGTGCTAGGGGAAGTTACTCAGGAGAAATTAGAAATAACTCGTGAAGCTGATGCTATCTTTCGAGAAGAAATTGCTAAAGCTGGTTTAGAGCGCAAAATATGGCAGTATTTTGCGTGTCTGCCCAATATCCGTTCTGTAGGCGTTATGGGGGATGGACGGACATATTCGCATACCGTTGCACTGCGTGCTGTAACCAGCAGTGATGGTATGACCTCTGATTGGGCGCATATTCCTTTCAGTGTTCTGGATATTATTTCCAGACGTATTGTCAATGAAGTGCAAGGCGTTAACCGCATTGTTTACGATATTACATCTAAACCGCCTGCAACGATTGAGTGGGAATGATTTCAGAGGTCTGAAAAAGCCCGGAATGACAGGGTTTTCTAAGGTTTGATGCCCTCTGTGGCAACGAAATGGCAACATTTTTTCATTATTCATAAAAAGAGAGCTAACTGATTTTGATTAGTCAGTTAGCTTTCTTTTTCTTTTTATTATTATTCTGTGCAACAAACAGCCTCTCCCGTGGCCTACAAGTGAGAGGGTCAAACGAGATCCTGAGGCGGCATCTTCACATAGTGCTGGGTCTTGTCAAACTCGGGATAGTGGTAGCGCCACTTATCGTAGTCTTCCTTAGAGATTTCGCTCGCCTCCAACCGGGCAGCGGCTTGCTGCCAAGAGCAGAGCATCTCGTGCAGCTGGGCAGCGTCCTTGTTCTTTCGCACATCGACCTTCAAGCAGACTTCTCCATCCAGCTCACTGACTTTCAGCCCGTAGTTGTCCTCCAAGGTAAATAGAGTATGTATGAGCCCCACATAGGAGTCTATGTCCGGGACGGAAAGTGCATAAGGCGAGACATCCAGCACCTCAGCCAAGGCGGCGGTCAGGTCTGCTTTTGGGGTTCTTGATCCTGTTTCGTACTGTGCAAGGCGCACATCAGCAGACTTCTCCGGGAAGCCCAGTGACATGCCAAGATATTTTTGTGTCATCCCTCGCAGGAGACGAAAAAAGTGAATTCGTTCACCAATCGCCATATCATCAACTCCAATCGTTGGTTGTCTTTATAATAAGCGTAGCAGAAATGCTTAGGAAAGTCAAGGGAATACTAAACAATTTTATTTAATTTATTTTGCGTACGCTGATTGACATAAACTATTATGCTTAGTATAATAGCGATATGCAAAGCATATTTGCTTAGTTAAATAACTGAAGAAACTTTTTTCAAAATTCTTGGGTGCAAAATCTGAAAAAAGTGGCAGTAGAGAGTGAGGAGGTCTTTATGAAAAACAAAATTAGCAGGCAGAAGCAACCAACGAGGAAAGGAAGGCATTTTATTTATGCAGAATCAGAGTTTTATGCGAGCAGGCGAAGTTGCTCAGGAATTGGGCATCTCCAAATCCCACGCCTACAAGGTAATCCATGGGCTTAACGAAGAATTGCAGGAGAAAGGATATCTGACTATCTCCGGCCGTGTCAATCGAGAATTCTTCAGGGAGAAGTATTACTACACCAAAACAGCAAAGGAGGAGTCATAATGGCAGTTTACAAGGAAGAAAAAACCGGCACCTGGCGGGCAGTTTATCGCTATACCGACTGGAATGGTGAGCGGAAGCAGACCCAGAAACGCGGTTTTAAGACCAAGCGAGAGGCGCAGGCCTGGGAGCGTGAACAGATTCATAAAACCAGTGCCGACCTGGATATGAACTTCAAAAGCTTTGTGGAACTTTACACAGCGGATATGAAGACCCGGCTCAAGGAAAACACGTGGGCCACAAAGGAGCATATTATCCGCACAAAGCTGCTCCCCTACTTCGGCAAGCTGAAGATGTGTAACATCACCGCCCAGCAGATTATCACCTGGCAGAACGAGATGATGAACCATAAGGATGAAAATGGGCAACCTTATTCACCTGTGTACCTTAAGACGGTTCACAATCAACTCGGTGCAATCTTTAACCATGCAGTACGGTATTACAATCTCCGTGATAACCCTTGCAAAAAAGCAGGTAGCATGGGAAAAAGGAAAAACCGAGAGATGATGTTCTGGACTAAGGAGCAGTATTTGAAATTTGCCGAGGTGATGATGGATAAACCACTATCCTTCTATGCTTTTGAAATGCTCTACTGGTGTGGCATCCGGGAGGGGGAACTGCTGGCTCTGACCCCGGCAGATTTTGACTTTGAGAAGCGCACTGTCACCATCAACAAATCCTATCAGCGGCTAAACGGGCAGGATTTGATTACCACTCCAAAAACAGAAAAGAGCAATCGTGTCATCACTATGCCGCAGTTTCTGGCAGAGGAAATTCAGGATTACCTCAAAATGCTCTACGGCATTGGCACAAATGAGCGAATGTTCACCGTCACCAAGAGTTATCTCCACAGGGAGATGGATCGGGGTTCCAAAGAAGCCGGAGTGCTGCGCATCAGAATCCATGATATTCGTCACAGCGCGGTTTCGCTTCTCATCGACATGGGGTTCTCTGCCACAGCCATCGCAGACCGGGTGGGACATGAGAGCATTGATATCACTTACAATTATGCACACCTGTTTCCGTCCAAACAAACGGAAATGGCAGATAAATTGAATATGGAAAGGGGCAATTAAAAATGTCAGCAAAGAATTTGGACAAGCACAATCGTTGGAGAAACAAGACAGTGGCCTTTCGAGTCTCCCCTGAGGAGGATGCCCAGATTGAAACAGCAGTCAAGCTCACCGGACTGACCAAGCAGGACTATATCATCCGTCGGCTGCTCTGCCGGGATGTGGTGGTTCAGGGCAATCCGAGAGTATATAAGGCACTGCGAGATCAGCTGGCTGCTGTGCTGGACGAGCTGCACCGTATTGAAGCCGGGCAAGGAGTAAATGAGGAACTGTTGGACACCATTCAAATGCTCACAACCATTATGAAAGGAATGCAGGAGGATATTGCCTATGATCGATGAAAAAAAGAAAATGACCACCCATGCTTCATCTGTTGGCGCAGATGATGGGCAGTCAGTCTCTAAAAACTCTGACATTAGTATAACCACTTCCAAGGGAGAAATCAACGATGAAGTTGTAAATCATCAGGAAAGCCCGGAAGAAATGTACCGCAGGATACATCGCATGAGCGACCCGGCTTACCTGCACACTGTAACTCTGGACGAGCTGATGGACAATGTGTTTGAGGTAAAGTCTGCGGTGATTGAAAACCTGCTCTATACCGGAGCATATATCCTTGCCGGAGCTCCAAAAATCGGTAAATCCTTTCTGGTGGCGCAGATCGCACACTATGTCAGCACTGGGCAGGATTTGTGGGGCTACAAGGTTCATCAAGGAACAGTCCTCTATCTTGCTCTGGAAGATGACGAAAGCCGTTTGCAGCGCAGGATGTTCCGTATGTTTGGTGTGGAGGGGACAAGCTCCCTCTACTTTGCTACCAGCGCCAAGATGATCGGCAGTGGTCTGGATGAACAGCTGGAAAAGTTTGTCCGGGAACACAGTGACACCAAGCTGATTATCGTGGATACCCTCCAAAAAGTCCGGGAGATGGTGAGCGATAACTACAGTTATTCCAGCGACTATGAGGTGATTGGAAAACTGAAACAATTTGCAGACCGGCATGGAGTTTGCATCCTGATTGTCCACCACACCAGAAAGCAGCCTGCGGGAGATAGCTTTGAGAAGATTTCCGGTACCACTGGACTGTCGGGCTGTGCAGATGGGGCACTCATCATGCAGAAAGAAAAACGAACCGACGGAAAGGCTACACTGGAAATCAGTGGACGGGATCAGCCGGATCAGCGGCTGTATCTGAGCAAAGACCAGGAGCGTTTGATATGGCTCCTCGGCCATGCCGAGAATGAGCTTTGGAAGCAGCCACCAGACCCGGTGTTGAAGGCTGTGGCAAAGATTGTATCTGACGAGAACCGCGAATGGGAAGGCAGCCCAACAGAGCTTGCTGAAGCCCTTCAGTTGGATATGGCAGTGAATCGCCTTACTAAGCATCTGAATGTAAATGCCAGTCGTCTGCTGGAAGAACATCGGGTGAAGTACGAAAACAAAACCAAGCACGCCGGACGGCGTATCCGGCTGACCTACATGGTGATAGAAGCACCTATGGTTGAAGTAATCAAGTAAAGCGCGACGCTTGCAACGGTCGCGACGGTGTTTTGAGGGGTACTCCCAGCACCGTTGCGACCGTCGCAACCGTCGCGGAAAGGAAAAAATGGGGTGGTATTTTGCCACCCCATTGTTCAAGAGGGTGCTCCTTTTTAGGGCACCCTAAAGGTTCCGGAAGATGTCGCGATTCACGACACCCTATGCTCCGAAACGGGGCATCGGGTACAGACAAAAAAGCGTTCACAGAACGCGCAGCCACAGAAAGAAATTCTGGGTTCAACGGGGGGATTGGGGGCGCTGCCCTCAACAAGCAGACGGCAGGAAATGTGAGTGTGTATTAACACTCGCATTGCTTGCCGGATTTGTGTGTGGATAGCCACACGCATTGCTTGCTGGATTCTAAAATTAACGAAATAGCACTTTTGTCGCTGCGAAAAATCAATCGGAAATTAAGTATTGGGAGGTAATAAATATGAGAAAGATTTTGTCATGTGAGTTTAACCTGGACACCGTTTGCGTGGAACTGCGTCTGGATGATGGGACGATGCTCTCCATCGACTGCATCGCTGTGGAAAATGAGGTGGCAAACAGCATGTACCAGCGGTCAGAATTGGACTGGCTGATCTATAATGATCCGTTGGAGTCGTCGATTTGATACTGAACAGCGAACTACAGAAGTATCTGAAAGCAGGCACACAGTATAAGCCGATGGATATCTAATCACAGTATCGCTCGTAGGAGTACAAATTCCTGTGGGCGATACCCATAATCATAAAGAATATACAAATTATTTTCAAAACGATATTGCTATTATTCGAGTTATAGAATATAATAATTATTATTATATACACATGGAGGTGTCATTATGGAATTTATGTCTGCGAGAGAAGCTGCCGACAAATGGGGAATTTCCCAAAGACGAGTTGCAGTTCTTTGCTCTGAAAACAGAATAGACAATGCCACTATGGTCGGCAACATGTGGATTATTCCTACCACAGCAGAAAAACCTATTGATGCAAGAAGCATCCGATATATGCAGAATGATGGCAAGAAAGTGAAACCGTTTCTAAAATGGGCCGGCGGCAAAGGTCAGCTTCTTTCCGAAATTGAAAAATACTATCCATTTGCAGATGGAAACATCACAAAATATGCCGAGCCATTTGTCGGTGGTGGTGCTGTCCTGTTTGACATTTTAAGCAAATACGATTTAGACGAAATTTATATCAGTGACATTAACGCAGAGCTTATCAATGCTTACCGGATTATTCGAGACGATATTGATGAATTGATTTCGATGCTTTCTGTTATGCAAAATGAATTTGTTCCGATGGATACGGAACATAGAAAAGTATACTACCTCGAAATGCGTGAACGCTTTAATGATTTGAAGGTAAATGGAGATGAAACTATCAATATAGAAAAAGCGGCATTGATGATTTTCCTTAACAAGACTTGCTTTAATGGATTGTTCCGTGTTAATAAAAAGGGCTTGTTTAATGTACCTATGGGTTCTTACAAGAATCCTATGATTTGCGACGAAGATAATTTGCGAGCTGTATCTGAAAAACTCCAAAACGTGACAATTATTTGTGGAGATTACAGAGAGTCTGCCGATTTTATTGATGAAAATACTTTTGTGTATTTCGACCCTCCTTATCGTCCTATCACAGATACCGCAAGCTTTACTGCATATACCGAAAATCTATTTAACGATGAGGAGCAAATTGAGCTTGCGAAATTTGTTGATGATATGCACAAGAAAGGTGCAAAGATGGTTATCAGCAATTCTGACCCCAAGAACTCCAACGCTGAAGATAATTTCTTTGAAAATATCTACTCCTCTCATAAAATTAATCGTGTTGAAGCTACTCGTATGATTAACTGTAACAGCGAGGCAAGAGGCAAGATTAAGGAATTGCTTATTAGTAACTTCTAAGGAGGATCCACTATGAGGAAAAAGATTGACGTATCAGCAGAAGAATACAGTGAAATAGTGGATAGTTTCTATACCTACTTTGAGAATGGATATAAATTTGAAGAGTTCTTAAAAGTGTATTTAGAGAAAATTGGCCTGGAAGAAGTTTTTGTAACGAAGAAGTCTGGTGATGGTGGAATTGATCTGACCGCAGTAAGAAAAGGTATTGGTGGTTTGTCTAATTCGGTTGATGAACCATTCTACATACAGGCAAAGCGATATTCTCCAGAGACTACAGTATCTCCAGAGAAAATCCGCGCATTAAGGGGTTCTTTCAGAAACGGCGTTGGGATGTTCATCACTACCGGAAAAGTGTCTGATAACGCAAAACTTGAAGCGCAGCAAGTAGATCCAAGTAGACCAATCATTGTCGTGGATGGCAAAGAACTTGTTAGCACTTGCATTGAAAAGGAAATCGGATTTACATTTAAGCCGGTGTTTAGTAAAACTGCTCTCGATAGTATTATGCAAAAAGCATTTGCCGCAGCAAATGAACAAGAGGTTACGGTTGAGAGAATAGTAACTGAAAACGATATAAGAGCATATATTTTGGTTCTACCTCGTGCTATCAAAGAGTGTATTTCCGAGGGAGCTTCTGTTATCAGCATTAGATTTGGAGATTCTTCATATAAGGAATATCGAATTGATGCACAAGGCAGATATGTAGGTGGCATTTCAAAAGCCTATAGAGATTTTGGCCTAAGACAGCCGGATGGTGTGTTTGTGTCAAAGCGAGCTGTGTGGCATATCGACTCAGACACAAAGTTTACAGTGGAATTTAAGGAGTTATAATATATGAGCAGAGATTTTAATACATGGTTAGCCGGTTTCCGTGACAGCATCGCAGATTATGGCTACTATATTGATTTTGAAAAAGTCCATCGCAATGTTGACGGCATCAAGGTGGAACTGAATATCCTCAATTCTCTTATAGGTTCTAAGAACATCAAGGAGGACTTCAAGGCTCTCATCAAGAAGTATCCAGAAGTATTGAAGTGCATTCCTTTGCTGCTTGCAGTCAGAACCAATGAAATCTACTGCCAGGATGAAAATGGTGGACATTTGTATCAATTTAATTTTGGCAAATATCCTCCGAACAGCTATGCACATTATGAGCATTATACTTACTTTATGGAGCATACTGGCCTGTTTGATTTGTTGGAAAATCACATCATTAACAATCTCGTTGATTATGCTACCGGCGTAGAAACAGGTCTGGATTCTAACGGACGAAAAAACCGTGGCGGTCATTTGATGGAGGACTTGGTAGAAAGCTTCATCAAAAAAGCTGGCTTTGTAAAGAATGTAAGATACTTCAAAGAAATGTATATACACCAAATTACAGATAAGTGGGGCATCGACCTTTCAGCAATATCCAATCAAGGTAAAATGGAAAAGCGTTTCGATTTTGTTGTAAAAACACCTACTATGATTTATGGCATTGAAACCAATTTCTATGGTAGCGGCGGAAGCAAACTCAACGAAACTGCCCGTAGCTACAAAACTCTTGCTACAGAGGCCGATACGATAGATGGTTTCACTTTTGTTTGGTTTACTGACGGTAAGGGTTGGACAAGTGCTCGCCATAATCTCGAAGAAACCTTTGATGTGATGGACAATATCTATAGCATCAAGGACTTGGAAGACGGCATTATTACAGAGGTTTTCAAATAATGGCAAAGAAAATCACAAAATGGGAGCCGGAAGACTTTGAGCTTGAAATGACTACGCATTGGTCCTTTCCGAAGCGTGGCGATTGGGCAACTCACGACGCAAAGTGGCGTGGAAATTGGTCTCCGTATATTCCTAGAAATATAATACTAAGATACTCAAAAGAAGGAGATTTGGTGCTTGATCAGTTTGCGGGCGGTGGGACAACGCTGGTTGAAGCGAAGCTGCTCCGCAGAAATATTATTGGTGTTGACGTCAACGATGTCGCTCTTAACAGATGCAAAGAAAAGGTTGATTTTGAACACGAAGGTGCAGATGGAAAGGTATACATCCATAAGGGTGATGCCCGTTCCTTGGATTTTATTTCGGACGGCAGCATTGATCTTATATGCACCCATCCTCCTTATGCTAACATTATTCAATATAGTGAAGATATTGATGAAGATCTGTCACGTTTGAAAGTCAAAGATTTTCTTGAAGAAATGAAAACGGTAGCCCAAGAGAGCTATCGTGTGCTGAAAAAAGATAAGTTCTGTGCCGTGCTGATGGGCGATACCCGTCAGAAAGGGCACATGGTACCTATGTCTTTTGATGTAATGCGTATTTTTGAGGATGCTGGGTTTAAGTTAAAAGAGCTCATCATCAAAGAGCAGCATAATTGCAAGGCTACGGGATATTGGAAAACAAACAGCGTGAAGTATAATTTTTTGCTGATTGCCCACGAGTATCTGTTTGTTTTCCGAAAGTGAGGATCAGACTAATCCAGACGCAGAAAGTCCTTTAAAAAGCATTCTGCGACCTGAGTAGTTCCAATAAGCGCAATCCTGTTCCATAAACAACCATTTAATGGCTAATAGAATAATTTGAATTGGATGTGCGGTACCTTCAAAGTCGAGGAAATAAGCGTTGATATGCGATAAATCAATGTCGTCACATTCGTAAATGGAGACAATAGCCTCTTTGACAGCATTGTATTCATCGGGGCATTCATTTCTGCAGCAGATCAAAGCTTCAAAAATATCGTTGTGGCTGGGATTGCTGTATCTTCGATGTTTTTTGAAGTACATACCCTGCACATTTACTGTGAAATCGAATCCCTTGTTAAGTTGTGTTGGACGCTTCAAAAAAATTCCATAATTGCCGTATGACTCAACTTTGTACTGATAACGAGAGGCATCATCACCTCTGCCAATTCCCGCTTCTTCATTCAAGAAACAGGAAATAAGATCTTGTCTCTTTTGAGAGCGATTACCAGACGGTAATCTATAATCGCAAGTGTACGTAGGCATAGCTTAATCCTCCAAAAACAGTTTATATGTTTCAATTCCAAGCGCATCAGCGATGCGTTGGATATTTTCAAGAGAGATACTTCTGCGATAACATTCGATTGCGCTGATATAAGTCCGGTGCATACCACATTTATCTGCAAAAGCCTCTTGAGATATACCCATTGCGGTTCTATATTTCTTCAGGTTAGAACCAAAAACTTTCACAATATCCATAGTTACAATCCTCCATAATAAATATTATAATGATTTTGAATACAATAAATCTACATACAATAAGTATACAAGGAGCGACTTATGACCAAAGAGGAAAAGAGTTTGCACACACTGGTTGATTCTGTGCAATATGATGTAAATCTGTTTAAGGTTTACATCGGCGAAAATAAATATATCATGGGATATATGTCGGCTACACCAGAGGATAACAATTTTTTCGTTTATAAAACAATTTACGACACAATTATAGATTTAGACGAAAAAATCAAGAAGTCGTTCGACCTTGCAATAGAATGGGAGTATCGGTCTGACATTGAGAAATTTAATATGGTCAGCCCACCTTCTATACAAGAAAAAGAAGCGATATATTACACCGAAAATGCTATTTTCCGTACATCAGTTCTTTGGGATATGTTGGCACAGCTTTATAATATTCATTATAAAAACAACCAACATCCAGAGAAGGTGTATTATACCACGCTATTTCATAACGAAGCGCAGGGTAAGCACCCTAATTCCTTTGCTTCGGATGTATATCTGTACTTATCGGAAATCGAAAACGAAGAGCATATTTACGGAGAAGGAGAAACATGGAAAGGCAACCATAAGTACGTTACCGACTACCGCAACAAAATGACACACAGAAATTCTCCCAATATAGCAACCGCATCTAACTATGACTTTGAATTGCGTATGCCAATGCGGTATGTGTTAAAAAGAAGCATAGAGGACTATGTTCAAGCATCCAAATTTATTAGTCAATTTATAGATGTGCTCTTGGTGGAAATGCAAGAAGGCAATGATTAGGGCACTATTGTCGTGGCAACACCATGGCAACAAAAAATCAGATAGCCTCTACTATCTGAATAATGGAAAGAATACCAATACTCTGAGCGAAATACCATAAGCAAATCTATTTATAAAACATCTAACAGGAGTGAGTGGGAATAAAAAGATACTAAATAAAACCGCAGTCCATTTTTATGAACTGCGGTTTTTATTTGGTGTTTTAGAAATCCAAATATATATATTTGGATAGTAGATGTTTGTATGAATACACGGGAGAGCATTTGTAGTAACAGCAGTTATTTTTCTGTTGATAGATATCTGGGAAATTATAATGATTAAGCATTTTATGGGAAGATGCTTTGTTATAATAAAAATACATAGTTATTAACTGGATAAAAAATAATACTAAATAATCATTCGATAAAGAATAGAGCCTATTAAAGAAAGAAAAATGTAAAATTATACAAAAATATAAAAACGGACAATAGTGAATAAAAATTAATAATTTTAAAGATTAATATACTTCGGCAGCTTATTTTACAAGACAAATATTTTGTTCTGTAAAATAGGCTGCTTTTTTTATTTAAAATAAGATTTAAATGGTGAATTAAATTGGCTGTTTAAGGAAATGCGGCTTGTTAAGCGGGTAGTTAACGATAGTTGCATTATCTGTAAAAGATTGATTATTATTAAATAAATACCAGATGAAATAACTAAAAGTTAAAAAATAATAATAAGAGAAAATCATTATAATGTGAATAAAATGTAACTGAAATGCAAAAATATTCCTAAAAATATTGACAAATCAGTTTTTAACAATTAATATTACATTGCTAGAATATAATTTTATAAACTTAAAGAAGGTAGATGCTTTAAAAAGAAATAAATAAATTTTAGTAAAGTGATTTTTAATATATTTAAAGTCGTTGGGGAGCGATTTTAATATATAAAAATTATAAATTTTAAAACTCAATAAAGGAGAGGGTTGCAATGAAAAATAAGAAGACTTTGCATTTGGCTATAGCTTTAGCTATAAGTTCAATGCCTTTATTCGGTGTTGCAGAGGCAGCTAGAGGTTCGATGTATGGTGGAGAATCTGTCGGTGATGATGTTACGATTGAAGCTTCTGCTAATGCGTATCCGAGTTTAGTAGGACATGCTTTTGGTATTTATACGAATGTTACCAATTCAGCAACAGTTACTTCGGCGGGAAATCGTTTGACAATTACTACTACAGGTGAAGCTGGTGACGGAATCCGTTCAAATCCGAGCGGTAATTCTGACTGGCAGAATGCTACTGGTACGATTAATATTGGTAACGATTTGACAATAACTGTCAGCGGTAACAGTGCCGATGGTTTGAACATCAACGGTTCTACAGTCCTCAACATTGGGGATAATGCTACGATCAATACTTTGTATAATGGGGAATTGAAGTATTCCAATGGTGATACTTCTGACGGAGCCCATGCTGTGCGTGCAAATTTCCATGCTACAATAAATATTGGTGATGGGTTAACGGCCGGAACACTGGGTGAAAGTTCGCATGCGGTTTATGCGGCACAGGGCAGGTCTACAACTAATCCGACAGGCGGGTCTAAAATCAATATTGGTAAAGGCGCGGTTTTGTCTACGGCAGGTGATGGTTCTCATACCGTAATGATGGCTTCCAATAATGGCAAGATCGTTATTGAAGAAGGCGCGGAGATGACTACGCTGGGTGATGGTTCTCATGGTGTTGCTGCTTATGCTGATACTTCGGCAAAAGGAAGTGTCGCAAACGGTGCTGTTGAAATTGGCGCCGGTTCTACTATTGCTACAGCTGGTGATGGCTCCCATGGTGTATTTGCAAACATGACAGGTTCGGTTTTATCTTTAGATGATAATGTTGGTATTACAACTGAAGGCGATGCTTCACATGGCTTGCTGGCACAAAGAGGTGTTGTTGAAGCAGGCGACGGTTTGAATATTTCTGTTGAAGGCAGCGGATCTCATGGTGCATATGTAAATGCTGCAACCGGCAGCATAGAATTTTTAGGCGGCGCTACTATAGATAATAATGACAATGATGGCTACGCTATTTATGCCGATAAGGGAACTATAACAGGTACGGCTGGTAATTCTACTTTTAATATTACCGGCAATATGTATGCTGATAACAGCGGTTCCATTGATTTGGACATGGATAATAATTCTGTGTTTACTGGCAGTACCGCACTTGCAAACAGCGGAACGATTAATTTGAATTTGAAAAATAACAGTTACTGGCATGTTACCAGCAGTTCTGAAGTGAGCAGTTTACATGTCAGCGGCGGCAGTATGGTTAATCTCAGTCATGAAGCTGGTATGAATACCGTTGTGACTGTTGATGATCTGAGCGGCAGCGGCGGTGTGTTCAAATTCAATACTGAACTGGACAGTGAAGCCAATGGCGATAAACTGGTAATCAATTCTTCGGAAACCGGTAGCACACATTATGTGCATGTTAATGACCTGAGTTTGATCAATGGCGAGGTTTCAGGTGAAAAGAAACTGCATTTGATCACAGATAACAGCAGTAATGCTTCTTTCGTTGGAGAATATATGGATACCGGTGGATTATGGGATGTACTGCCGACTGTTGAGCGCGGGGATACTTTAGGTGAAAGTGCGAATGAGTGGTATCTGACAAAAATTGAAAAGAAGGAAAATGGCAATACTGAAACCATAAACGATGGTTTTGCCAGTGATTACAGCTTGTGGAGAGCTACTAATGACACTTTACGTAAACGTTTAGGCGATATTCGCAGTGGTGAACATGGAACAGACGGTGTTTGGGCTCGTATGTATCATGGTAAATTGAAAGGTCAGAGCTACACCGATAAATACCATACCTATCAGTTGGGTTATGATAAGACCAGATATGACGAGAAAAATGGTCAGCGTACTAATGGTATCGTATTGGAACGCAGCGAAGGTAAATTAAGCTATACGGCAGGCAAGGGTGAAACAGGCCTGACTGCTCTCGGTTTATATACGACATGGTTTGGCAATAAAGGCCATTATACAGATATAGTGCTGCGTGCTGGACACTTGGATCACAAGATGAATACTTATGGCGAATATGCTGAACGCAGTGATTATGATAATGCTGCTTACAGTATCAGCTTTGAGTATGGCAGGCAGAAGAATTACGAAAAAGGCTGGTTCTTTACACCGCAGGCACAAATTACTTTAGGCAGAATGAACAGTGTTGATTTTACGACCGAACGAGGAACCAAGATCGATGTAGATGGTTTAACCAGTGCTATTGGCCGTATCGGTTTTGAAGTTGGACGGAAGATTAGCCCGGAAAGCAGCTATTATTTTAAACTGGGAGCGTTCCATGAATTTGACGGTGACCGTGATGTATCGATGGTTGCTGCTAACGGCGAAAATCTGCGTAAACGCTATGACAATGGCGATACCTGGTATGAATTCGGTATGGGCGCACAGGTTCAGTTAAGTCGTAATACCCATTTCTATGGTGATATTGAACGCAGCTTTGGCGGCGACACGAAAAAGGAATGGCAGGTAAATACAGGTATTAGATGGGAATTCTAAAACTGTTTAAATGATGCAGAATATTGCATAGGGGATTTGGTGGAGGAAAGACGACCAAAGGAGAACTCGGATCATGGATAAAATTCAAGGAAAAATTAAATTTATAGCACCGTCTTTACAGGATGAACATTATAGCACAGCATATATTTTAGGTAATATTACCTGGCTGATGATGCATTCTAAACAACATGAGACGATGCCGCTGCATATGATGGCTTCGCAAATCTTTCCGGCGATCGCCAATAAGCAGTATGTACTGGGAATGTCAGAAAAAGGCAGCCCGTTGTTTTATATGGCCTGGGCCAATTTTGATGATGCTGCTGAAGCGAAGTATTTAACAAACTATAACCTGGCGTTAACACCTCATAACTGGAACGGCGGCGATCGTCCCTGGATACTGTTTTTTGCTGCACCGTTCGGTGGAGCTTATGAAGGTGAACGCTGGATAAAAGAAAATCTTTTTAAGGATTCGCCTGAAGTGCGGTTTCTTTATCATGAGGGTAAAAAACGTGGTAAACGTATTTTATGTAAACGCGGCAAAAATGTCTCTGCGATGGCAAGCTTGAAGTGGCATAATGAAAATATGCCGTTAGTAGCGGCGTCGATGCAGCTTGAAAAAGATGTGGCGTCACTGCTTGGTTAATCAAAAATAAAAATCCTCAACCAATTTTGGTTGAGGATTTTTTGTTTTTAAATTATTTTTGTAGTCCAATCTTCGATGTTCCAAACTGAAGTTACCCAATTTTCATAAAATTCAGGTTCATGCGAAACCAGAAGGATACTTCCTTTAAACGAGATCAGCGCGCGTTTAAGTTCTTCCTTTGCGTCAACGTCCAGATGGTTTGTTGGTTCGTCTAAAACAAGCCAATTGATATCACGAAGCATCAGCTTGCATAAACGGACCTTAGCTGCTTCGCCGCCGCTCAAAACAAAAACTTTGCTGGTAATATGTTCGTTAGTTAAACCACAGCCCGCTAAAGCGGCTCGGACTTCATAATTGGTAAGACCGGGATATTCGTTCCATACGTCTTCTAAAGCTGTATTTTCGTTTTTAGTGCGTTCTTCCTGCTCAAAATAACCAGGTTCTAAAAATTCACCCAGTTCTACAGAGCCTGACACTGGCGGTATCAGTCCTAAAATAGTTTTTAAAAGGGTCGTTTTGCCTAGTCCGTTTACACCGCGGAGAGCTATTTTCTGACCGCGTTCAAGATTGAAGCTTACAGGACGAGTAAGCGGTGTATCATAGCCTAAAACTAAGTTTTTAGCTTCAACTATGAAACGGCTTGGAGTCCTTGCTTCTGTAAATTTAAAGGTTGGTTTAAGTTTTTCACGTGGTTTTTCAATGATTTCCATTTTATCAAGCTTGCGCTGCCGGCTTTTAGCCATATTAGTAGTAGCGACGCGTGCTTTATTGCGGGCGACAAAATCTTCCAGTTTGGCAATTTCCTGCTGCTGACGTTCATAAGCGCTTTCACGCTGGGCTTTATAAATAGCGTACATTTCCTGGAATTTGTCATAGTTGCCGGTATAGCGGGTCAGTTCACAGTTTTCCAAATGGTAGATAACGTTGACTACCTGATTGAGGAAGGCTATGTCGTGAGAAATAAGAATGAAGGCATGCTCATAGTTTTGTAAAAACCTTGTCAGCCATTCGATATGCTCAACGTCTAAATAGTTGGTAGGTTCATCTAATAACAAAATGGAAGAGTTCTGCAAAAGCAGCTTGGTAAGCAAAACCTTACTGCGCTGACCGCCGGAAAGTTCGCTGACATCTCTGTCAAGCCCGATACTGCCTAAGCCGAGACCGTTAGCCACTTCTTCGATTTTAGTATCTAATGAATAGAAACCACTGTGTTCGAGTTCTGTCTGTATCTCGCCTACAGTATTCATCATTTTATCTATTTCTTCAGGTGCAGCTTCAGCCATCTTGTCGTAAAGTTCTAGCATCTGTTTTTCTGCTTCGTACATATCATTGAAAGCAGTGCGCAGGACCTCGCGGATAGTTTTACCAGCCTCTAGTGTACTTTGCTGGTCTAAGTAACCAACAGTAACGCGTCCGGGCCATTCTACCTTGCCTTCATCCGGCAGTAAATGGCCGGTAACGATATTAAGGAAGGTCGATTTACCTTCGCCGTTGGCACCGACGAGACCGACATGCTCGCCGCGCAGTAATTTAAAAGAAACATTTTCCAAGATCTGGCGGCCGCCAAAAGTATGGGAAACATTAGTAACATTCAAATAGCTCATACTAAACCTCTTTCATGAAAATATATGTTACAATTTTAACGTAACTAATAGTAGTTTGTCAAAGCAGAAAACAGGATTTTACATGGAAATGTAGAATAAAGAAATACTGAATTTAATAAGGAGGCTTTTATAATGATCTGCGGAAATAAGCAAGATATAGAAAAAATACTGCCATATGTATCAGAGGGTTTACAGAAAGCTTTACAATATATAAAAGAAACAAACTTTGCCGAAGTAAAGAACGGTGAATATGAAATAGATGGCAGGGATGTATTTGTAAGAATTAATACCTATGCGACAGAAGATAAAATAAATAAAAAGCCCGAAGCTCATAATCAGTATATTGATGTCCAGTATTTAGGTGCAGGGGAGGAAATAATTTATTTTACACCCAGAAGAGCTGAACATATTGTTGTGGAAGATCATGCAGATGAAAGTGATCTGCTTTTTTACGAAGAAATAGAGGAGAAGGATCACGTAGTTTTGCAGACTGGTGATTTTGCTGTATTTTTTCCGTGGGAATTACATCGGCCTGGCTGCAGTACCAAGAATGGAATGCAAGAAGTGCAAAAAATAGTTGTTAAGATTAAACATAAAAATCAGTAAAAATTTCAAAAAAAGTGTTGACAAGATTACAAAATTGCCATATAATACCACTTGTGACGTTGAGAAACGTCAGTGACCTTCCCCGATAGCTCAATCGGTAGAGCACTCGGCTGTTAACCGAGTTGTTGTAGGTTCGAGTCCTACTCGGGGAGCCAGTAAATTTAGCCTGCTTTTTAAGCAGGCTTTTTATTTTGTTATCTAAATGTTTGTAACAATAGTTTTTTGGATAACAGTACTTAGAATATTGCTGGAGATAGATTGCTTTTTTATGATATAATGAAACTATAATATAGCGAAGGAGAATGATTCATGGCATTTGAGTTGATGAATACTCAAGAAATTCATGAGTTTGGATTGCAGGTATTGCTGCAGCATCTTACTGAAAAAGGTTTTGAAATAGAATTCGCTCAACCTAATAAAAGTGAGTTTCCACATGTAGTTGCTAAGCAAGGTGAGCAGTTGATTTTTATTTTGGTGGCTACTGATGTTTATCCCAATAAAGGTACTATTGCCAATTCTGATAAACAGGCATTATTGGAACATGCTCAAACTTTTGCAGCACAGTCTGCTTGTGCTTATTTGGGAATCGCTAATGCTGACGGTGTTGTTAATAAAGATAAAGAATTATGTGCCAAAGCTTTTAAAAATGCACAATTTTATACTGACTTCAGCGGATTGGAATTCATTCATTTCGAAGATTGAGGTGCTAGAAGATGGACTTACTGAAAGTTGATTATGATAAATGTATAAAATGTGGTATTTGTGTAGAGGCGTGTCCATCATGCATTTTATCAATGGGAGAGCTTGGACCTGAATGCAATTTTGACAGAGGCTGTATGAGCTGCGGCCATTGTGTTGCCATTTGCCCAACGGCTGCTATGGATAATAAATATGTGCCGCTAGAAGAACAATTGCCCTTGCCAATGCCTGTTTTAGATGCTGAAACTGCATATAATTTTTTGCGTATGCGTCGATCAGTTCGTATGTTTAAACCGCAGCCACCAACTGAGTCAGATGTACGTAAACTGCTTGAAGTATGTCGCTATGCGCCAACAGCAGGTAATTCACAGGGAATGTATTATATAGTAATCAGTGATAAGGAAAAAATCAGTGCTATTGCTGAAGCTACAGCACAGTGGATGGAAAAGGAAATTGCAGAAGGAAGTTCTAACAGCAGATATTTTACTAATGTATTGAGAGCTTATCGCGAACGTGGTCAGGATATTATTGCCCGCAACGCACCGATGTTGATTTTTGCATTGGCCCGTAGGTTAAATACAACTGGCGTTAGCAATGCAGAACAGTCTTGGGCTTATGCAGAGCTTTATGCACCGACTATCGGTTTGGGAACGACTATTGCCGGATTTATCCAAACCTGTGGTATAGCCGGATATAAACCATTGCTTGACTTGGTAGAAGTACCGGCTAAGCAAAAAATAGTGGGTACTTTAATGGTTGGTTATCCGAAATATAAATTCCAAAGGTTGGTAGAACGACAGCATTTAAAAGTAGAATTTAAATAAAATACGAATAATGTAAAAAGAGCAGTAACCTTTAAGGTTACTGCTCTTTTTTATCTCAAATTTTTAATTTAGAAAATATAAAAAATAAAAATATATTTATTTATGAAAGGATTTAAAAGGATTGAGAAATAAAAAAGCCATATTATTGGCGCTTGAATATGGCTTTTTTATAACAAAAGTGTTACAATGATACATATATAATTGTAAAATAAAATAATAAAATATATTACAGTGAAAGTGCGCTGCGATCTGTTTTGTATTATTCATTTTAGATAATTTCAGGAGCGTGGAAAATTTGCATAGTTTTAGTAAATATAAAATATCGGCAGCAGATAGATATACATCTTTCTTACTGCCGATACTTTTGATTATAGTGGATTATATTGCAGTTGTTAGTGCTGAACAAGTTGCTTTTGTTATACGTAATTTTTTAATACCTGATGGTGGGGTACTGCATATTTCTTGGTTTAATTTTTGGGTTGTATTCCCATTGTTATATTTAATTTTTATAAATGTTGAACAACTTTACAGTCGTAGAATGCAGTTTTGGAAGTTGATAGAGAAATTGTTTCAAGCATCAATTTATGGGACTGTAGCAGTAATTATTGTTTTGTATATAGGGCAAATTACAAATGCTACCTCAAGATTATTCATTGTTTTATTTTGGGTTTTAACTTTTTTTTCATTGACTGTTTTTCGTTATCTAATAAAAAAAATCTTAGAATATTTTAATTTTCTACAAATTCCAGTTTTGATTATTGGTGCTGGTAAAACAGCAGAATTACTTGTAAATGGTATTATTGGTGATGCTGGTATGGGCTATAGAATAATTGGACTACTGGAAGATAATAATGTTGAAGAAAGTATTTTAAAGAAATTCCCAGTTTTAGGCGGTTTTGCTGATGTTGAAAATGTTGTAAGACAGACTGGAGTTCAAAATATTTTAATAGCTGCACCTGGATTAGAACAAGAAAAATTGATACAACTGATTTATAAAGTGCAGCCACTTGTGAAAAATATGGGAATTATTCCTAACCTTGTTGGTATACCAATGGGTGGAATTGAAGTAGAAAGTTTGTTTAATGAAAAATTGATGTTATTACGGTTAAAAAACAATCTGGCAAGACCGTTGAATAGGTATATAAAAACAATGTTTGACTTTGTAGTGACTTTGGTAGGGACTATTTTAATATCACCACTTTTATTATTTATTGCACTATGGATATACAAAGACTCGCCAGGACCAGTAATCTTTAAGCATATGCGTATAGGTAAAAATGGGAAGCCTTTTCCTTGCTATAAGTTTCGGAGTATGTGCGTAGATGCTAAAGCAAAGTTGGAAGAATTATTACAAAATGATCCTGAAGTAAAAGCAGAATGGGAACATGGTTTTAAACTGAAGAATGATCCGCGAGTAACAAAATCAGGAGCTTTTCTGCGTAAAACCAGTTTGGATGAGTTACCGCAAATATTTAACGTTCTTAAAGGTGAAATGAGCCTTGTAGGTCCAAGACCAATTATTCAAGAAGAACTGGAACGTTATGGTGAATATGCTGGTGACTATCTAATGGTAAAACCAGGTATAACTGGAATGTGGCAGGTAAGCGGACGTAGTGATATTGATTATACAGAACGTGTTTTGCTAGATAGTTGGTATGTGCGTAACTGGAGTATATGGATAGATTTGGTTATGTTATTTAAGACTGTTGCAGTTGTTTTATTTAGGAAAGGTGCATATTAATATGAAAGCATTTTTATTGTCAGCTGGATATGGAACAAGACTAAAACCGTTGACAAATAACATTCCAAAATGTCTGGTTCCTATTTGTGGGAAACCGTTACTGGCTTGGTGGATGGATTTATTTGAAAAACATGGTATTAATGAAGTATTAATAAACACACATTATTTAGCAGATGAAGTGAGAGAATTTATTGAATATTATAATGCCCAAAAAACAGGTGTTACTTTAATTGAATCATATGAAAAAGATTTATTAGGGAGTGGAGGGACAGTAGCTATTAATAAGTCATTCATAAAAAATGAAGAGAAATTTCTTATTTGTTACGCTGATAATTTAACTAATATAGATTTGAGTGAATTAATTAAGTTTCATACAAAAAAACAAGGCATATTAACGATGGGATTATTCTATACTAATAATCCTAAAGAATGTGGAATTGCTGCAATTGACTCACATGATTTAATTTATGAATTTATAGAAAAACCTGAACGACCCAAAAGTCATTTAGCAAATGCCGGTATCTATGTTACTAATCTGGATATTTTTAAATATCTACCACAAAAAAAGTTTATTGATTTCGGTAAAGATGTATTACCTAGCTTGGTGAATAAAATGTATGGGTATCAAATGAAAGATTATTTACTGGATATAGGTAATTTGGAAAATTATAATAAAGCGCAAAAGGAGTGGAAGATGTGATAATTACAAAAACACCATTACGGATTAGCTTTACTGGTGGTGGAACAGATTTACCAGCTTATTACAAACAAGGGTATGGAGCAGTAGTTAGTGCTGCTATCAATAAATATGTATATATAACGATGAATAAAAGATTTGATGATACCATTAGAATCAGTTATTCTAAAACAGAAATAGTAGATTCATTAAAAGAAATTCAGCATGATATAGCTAAAGCCTGTATGCAGATGGCAGGGGTAGAGAAAGGTGTAGAAATTACTTCTATATCAGATATTCCCGCTGGTACGGGACTAGGATCTAGCAGCAGCTTTACAGTAGGTCTTTTAAATGCACTTTATTCTTACTGTGGAGAGCGTCTATCAGCATATGAACTAGCTGAAAAAGCTTGTCAAATCGAAATAGATATTTTAGGACATCCTATAGGTAAACAGGATCAATATGCAGCATCATTTGGAGGAATAAACTATTTCACTTTTGAACGTAATGGAGATGTTAATAGAGAAAAAATTGATGTTTCAGAAGATGACAAAAGATTAATGGACAGCAAACTTATGATGTTTTATACAGGAATTTCTCGTAGTGCAGATGGAATTTTAGCAAAACAGAGTGCTGAAACCAGTGAAAAATTAGATGTTTTAAATTATATGCGTAATCAGGCAAATGATATGAAATGTTTGCTAAATGAAGAAGGCTTTAATATTAAATTTGCTGAGATGCTGCATGATGGCTGGCAAAAAAAGAAGTCTATTATAAATAGTATATCTAATAATGATATTGATTCTTATTATAATCTTGCACTAGAAGCAGGGGCTAGCGGTGGTAAATTATTGGGAGCCGGTGGTGGCGGATTTATTTTGGTATATTGTGATGAACAGTATCAAAAGGCGGTACGTGAAGCAGTTGGATTATATGAATTAAATTTCCGTATTGCGCGTTATGGAAGCAGGGTAGTTTATTTTGCTTAATAAAGTTGTTTTTTTAGACAGAGATGGCGTAATAAATAAAGTGGCGGCGCCGCATGATTATATTAAGACATGGAACGAGTTTGAGCTTTTTGATGGAGTTGCTACGGCGATAAAAAAACTTAATGATGCGCAGTACATTGTTTGCGTAGTAACGAACCAACGCGGTGTTGCTCAAGGCATTATGTCTATGGAAGATGTCAATGAAATTCACAAACAAATGCAGTGCAAGCTTGAATTAAGTGGAGCGCATTTAGATGCTATATTTGTATGTCCTCATGAAAATGGAACTTGCGCTTGCCGGAAGCCTCAAACTGGTATGTTCCAGCAAGCTGAAGCAATATACGAAATT